>Ga0123341_1000409_pt1 | contig 25366 bp, 16 predicted proteins | sample Turbeapinknodule_FD_89959 | JGI IMG/M metagenome (GOLD analysis project Ga0123341, IMG submission 89959) | Root nodule microbial communities of legume samples collected from Mexico - Turtle bean Mexico pink nodule | ecosystem: Host-associated > Plants > Roots > Nodule | place: Mexico: Nepantla...
AATTTATTATATTAATTGTTTCTCATAATGTAATAACAAATTTATTACTTCAACGTGATTTTTTTAATTTGAAGTAAGTAAAAATTAAAAAATAACGTACAAGTACTAAAAATAGTGTGATTGTTTGTAAAGAATTGAAATAGGTAATAATACGGAAAAATACGAATAATTAAATAATGCACTAAAATGCAATAAATAATAATAATAATAAATAATAATAAACAAGTTACCAGTTAGAAATTAGTTGAATTTGTTTATAACTAAGTTAGCTCGTAAAATAAGCTACTTTAATATTTATAATTTTTTAATAAAATAAATTAATAATTAAATATTCTCCTCAAGTTAGCTTAAATTTTAAATTTACAAATTTAAAATAAAGAGTAATTTTAAAAATTTTAAATCAGGTGCAATTAACAATTAGTAAGAATTTGCCGGAAACGTATTCCTTATCGGACTAGGAACCGGTGACCAGTCTGATTCGGTATGATACAAGATCAGTACAAAAAATGCCAGTCAAATTGCTAAAAATTAGTTTTAACAAAATAACATTGTTAAATTAAAAGTTTATCTTTTTTTCTTAAAAAACAATTTGAAATATTTTTTTTTTAACTTATATAATTTTTTTATTATTAATAAATATCAAATCGTTATTTGAAATATCAGACATTCTTTATTATTATTATTATTATTTCCTCTCACTTGTTACTGCATTTTCTATTAGGATTTTACTGCAACTATTGTTTGCTTTTAGTTTGTTAAATACTACCACTAAGTAAGGTTACATTTAATTTGTACGGTTGGAATAAATTGTTCCGTAGATAAATAGTCCCGTCATTGAAGACATCGTGAAGCTTGGAGGAGTTAGATGTTCAAGCCCTTCGGAAGCTGGGAGAGGTAAATTTCAGCCATATGGTTCACTATTTCATATATTATATTTCTTTGCTCAAGTTTGTTACACTAACTTCATAAAATAGTTATATAATATGCAATATCATTCTAATTTCATAATAATGTACTTCAGAAATCTAAAAAAAATCAAACAGATTAGTTGTAAAGTTGTAACTCATAAATATATATAATTTGGGTGACAGCACCTGTTATCAATCGCAAGCTAAACTTTTCCGCCCTATGTTTAGCAGCACTTGCTCAGTTATATTCTCTAAAATTTAAACATACTATTGTAGATTCCTCAAATCCATCATGAGTGATCGCGACTCTATGTTCCTTAGCAAGTTCTGGAGTGAACTTTTCCGTCTTCAAGAAACCAAGCTATGCATGAACACATCTTTTACCCCCATAGTGATGTACTAACCGAGGTCGTAAATTGGTCTATGTAGCACAAATACGAATACGGATACTGACACGATACGAATACAGATACAAGCTCATGTCATTTGATTCTGCTCGTATTCATCCTTTTTTCAACGTGTCTCAACTCAAACTTTCCTTGAAGTGTGATGTTGCAGTTACTGCCTTACCCTTAGGAATGGAGGTGGGTGATTCTGACCCTGCACCCCAAAGGCCATTCTCTCAAACCTTGAAAAAATTGACGCAATGGAGCCCCATTTATCGAATGTTTTATTTTGTGGAAAGCCCAACCACATGAGGAGAAAGTTGGGAATCAGCAGCTTACATTAAGATCAGATTCTCCTTTTTCTTCCTTGAGGAAACAGCAAATTTTAGAGAGGGTGATATTGGGAACGAGCCCAAACTCGGACACTCCTCTTAAATGGTTAGTCGGTGTCCGATACGAGTATTGGATAGCGACACTCGTATGACACCTGTAGGACACGTATCCGTAAAGTGTCCAATTCAAAAAGTATTTGTTAGATTTCTGACAATTCTAGTACGGTTCTAACACAATTTTAAAAAGGAAAAATACATTAATTTTCTCAAAATTCAAACTTTATTATATAAATTGTTATTATGATTATAAAAATAAGAAACAAATTCTTGGGAACCAGTCATGAAAAACATCTTTCTGCTCCAAAAGATAATCTAAAACATACTTGTGCACATAAATCTTTATTGTCAATTTATATAATTCATAATTATATAATATATAGATTCGTGTGTCCCCGTGTCCTATATTTTAGAGATTTTACGTATCTCCGTATCCGTCTCCGTGTCGTATCAGTGTCTGTGTGCTACATAGGGAAGAAACCTCTTAAAGTTAATGTTCTTAGGCCCAAGAGGGAAAATATGACTACTCAGTAATTGGTGTTAGTGGGGGGAATCAATTAGTTAGAGGAGAGAGTTTGGACAGGGAATTCGGTTTTCCTGTTTTGTAACTTTTTCTTAGATACTACATGTATCACATTATTGTATTAGAAACAAAATCTGCTTTGCCATATTTCATGTTACTTCGAGTTCAACATTTATTAATTTTACATGACTTTTCAGTAAAGAAGGATGATTCTTTATTAATTATTATTAATGTTAATTGCTATTGTCATGATTTTCTCTCAAAGTATGATCAGTGGAATAACTGTCCCGTTGGTGTTATCTAATACACTGATTGTACAGTTTATGTAAATTACACTGTTTCATGGTCTCCCTAATACATGTATTTCTGTCTCACTTGCAGATGTAACAGCTCTAGTTATCCTAATATCTCACATAGATCAAACTAATGACCTCATTTTCGGAGATGAGGGTGCTTTGAGAGGTCTCTATGCAGCTTTTTGGCATTAAACAAGTTTTACGTCCTAGGATTTTGTTTCATGTAAATGGCATTCATTTTGGGTTATGCAGGTCTAAAACCAGATACTGTTCTTATTCTGCGTTCGACCATATTACCATCACTTCTCCATAAACTGGAGAGGGATCTAGCAGGTAATACATGTGATATTTGTTGGAGATCACACATCGACTAGATATTAGAGCCTTTAATTGTATATAAGTGGGTGCAAACCTCAACCTCATGAGCCGGTTTTATGGGGTTGAGTTAGGCTTAAAGTCCACTTTATAACAATATTTTTTGCTTTATAATTGTTGATTCTTTGTTAAAGGAGTTCCAAACTAGTTATTCCCATTCTCCCACTTTGGGCAAATTTAGTGATAGGGTGTTGCAGCCCAAAATTAACCATTTTTGTATATCGTGTAGAAATTCATGAGATTGCTTATGTTGTTGATGCTTATGTCTCTTATGGGAGATCTGATGATTTGAATGAAAAAGTCATAGTAAGTTATTGTCTCATTATCTTGTATTTATAATTTATTGCTTGGTTGTAGAATAAAAACTAATTTCCTTCTCTAATTACATACCCAGCATGTATATCTTGACTATTTTTTCTTGAATATTTAGATAGCATCATCTGGAAGTCTAGATGCCATTGCACGAGCACAGCCTGTTCTCTCTGGTAAAATTTAAAACAGTTTTTGAACTTGATATGCATTAAGAAAAGGGCAATTTGTTTCATTTGTATCTGAAGGTTAATTTATTGTTGCCTTTTGTTGACAGCAATGTGTGAAAAGCTCTTCACTTTTGAGGGTGAAATTGGTGGTGGCAGGTTTACTTCGTTCTTGCTCTTTTAAAACCTAATCTTTCCATTATGCAAAATTCTTTAACTGCACCAGTTCATCTTGCCATTCCTTGTTTTTCTCCCTCTCCTAAGAAGTGCAGATAATTAACTTAGGTTGTTGTATATAAGTGGATGCAAACCTCAATCTCATGAGCCGGTTTTATGGGGTTGAGTTAGGCTTAAAGTCCACTTCGTAACATTGTCCATCCCAACCAAAAGTTACTATTATAGGTTGCTGTGTTCTGTTGGATATATTAGTTTTATCAAAATTTTCACCCTTTTCCTTTGCAGCAAGGTTAAAATGGTTAATGTAATGCTCGAAGGCATTCATTTCATTAATGCAGTGGAGGCTCTCTCTCTTGGTGCCAAAATTGGAATTCATCCTTGGATAATCTATGATATAATTTCCAATGCTGCAGGAAATTCATGGTATGTGTTTAACTGAAGCCTCTCCTAGCTCTATTGGAAGGTGGAAATAATTTCATCCATTTTGTAGGGCGTTCAAGAATTATTTACCCCTTTTGTTAAAGGGAGAGGTTAATCATCAAATTCTGAACACTTTTGTTAAGGAGTTGGTAAGATCAATGGATATCTGAACAATTATATATTTCAGTGTTTTTGTTATATTTTATGATTATACGATTACATCAAAATCAAATGTAGTCTACCAATGTTTGATTAATAATACTTTTAGGGTTTAAGGTTCAGGGTTTAAGGTTTAATTGATGTCAGAGACAAACCATTCTTGAACCTCCACCTTCTTATGCGAAGTGATCGGTTGACATAGTATTAGAGCCTAAAGAACCAAATTGTAAGGAGTTTAATTTTAAGTACCTATAATTAAGTTTTAGTTTCAGCTCAAGGTTTTGTCATTGTTATGTCCTCCAACACAAACAAGCTCTTGTATGAAAGGATGTCCAAGAGATATAAATGATTCTATGTACCCACTTAATAGCCTTAGCCCTTGTTTTTTTAGGAGTTACTACGAAGTTTATTTGACTTTTTGAAATGAACATGATGCCTTGAATTTCTATTTCATTTCCATGAATGAAGTCACTTTTTTTTGTTGTTGGAAAAGAGTCACTTTATATTATATGACTTGTTTTCAAAAATTGTCATTTTTCTTGCCTTATAGCAACTTTGTTTTCATTAGTTATTCTTTTGCAAACACTACAATGATAAAAAAAATTGTTTAATTTTCTAGGAAATCATTTTGAATATGTCCAAGTCACTTACTTTTCCACTTCCAATTTTGGCTGCTACTCATCTACAACTTATTCACGGTACAAAATCGGTAAACTATACATCCCTTATAAAAATAAAAAACTATCATTTCCAGCTTACATAGTTTGGAAAATCATTTTTTCAGGGGTTTCGCTTGTTGATAGTGGAGATGATGTTGCAGCACCGATCAAGGTTAATTGATGAAACATCTGTTTTAGCAGTTTCAATCAGAAGTTGTTTTTTGTTTTAGAAGCTGTAGTGTTCTCTTAACATCTATGATTATGTATCTGATATGGTTATATGAGTATTTCTAATGTTAAATATTCTTTCTTCATCTTAATAACAGGTTTGGGAAAAGGTTTACGGGGTTAACATTTCAGATGCTGAAAAGGCTGATACGTATAACCCAGAGCAACTGGCATCTGAATTTACTACTGATTCTAAGAGTGTGAGAAGGGTTGGTTTTATTGGCCTTGGAGCTATGGGATTTGGCATGGCAACTCACTTACTGAGTTCAGAATTTTGCGTTGTTGGTTATGATGTAATTTCTCACTCTTAAATCTTAAGCTATATTGCATTTAACTAGTAACAAGGAGATCTGATATTAGTATCTTAATAGTGAGTTGGTTGACCACAGATAATGAAAATGTTGGTTTGCATTATCAATAGCATTGGTGCCTGCTAGTAGATTATTGTGCTGTATCAAAATCAAGAGCCAGGTCCAACTATAATACTCTAAAAGGACTTCAAAGCTTTTTTTGAATGTTTGAAGTTGAATTTATTTGTATAAATTGTGTTAGGTATTTAAGGGAAAATGACAAGTACTGTTTGAGATCTCGCATCGACTAGAGATTAGAGCCTTTCATTGTATATAAGTGGGTGCAAACCTCAACCCTATGAGCTGGTTTTATGGGGTTGAGTTAGGCTTAAAGTCCACTTTGTAACATGGTATCAGAGAGCCATTTCGAGCCTATCCTAGCGAGTGTTTGTTAGGTTTATCAGGCCACCACCCATAACATATATCTGGTGCAACCCTAGTTAGGCTTAAAGTCCACTTCATATATATCTGTTTATGGTCTAAAATGTGGGTGTTTGTATATTCATGCAAGGCAATTACTTCCTTCACCATATCAGTGCCATCCAGTTTCAGTATGAAAAAGACAAAATGAGTACATATAAAATGTCCTTTTTCTGGTATATGTTTCCAGATTTTTTTTACAAAATGAGTTTTTTGTATTGTGGATTTTCTTATTGGATTTGGATTTTTATTTCTGAAATGAAGGGAATTTTTGGAAATTTAAAACTGTATTGGGTGCAGGTTCAAAAAGATTGGGCGTAGGAAGAATTTGCCTTCATGCAAAGATGAAACTTTTACTTAATGTCATGGAAGAAAGTTATATGATCACTATAAGCATCGTTTCAATTTTTTGTTTCTAGGTGTATGAACCAACTCAAAGACGATTTACAAATGCTGGTGGCCTGATTGGAAATTCTCCAGCTGAAGTGAGCAAAGGTAAATTGATATATACTACGTACCCATAAATAAAATGATACATAAAATCCTGAAACATTGGTAATGTAGTGAATAATAAAATGAATAAAATATTGCCTTTGTATTCCCTGTTCTAAAAATGAAAAAGCTTGAGATATTGATTATGGAACTGGGAATTGTTTGGCCTTAGAATTTGGATTATATCATTATGAATTATATAAATTAACAATCAAGATTTATGTAAACAAGGTTAGTCAAATATAACAAAAATAAATTTAATTCATCTATTTAAAATCCAAAAAGTGAAAAGAGAATAGAATTTATTTGAGGTATTTCATCTTTTTCTTGATCATCATCATTGAAAATGACACTTTAGTTTAAATTCATCAAAAGACAAATTAACAACTTCAAAAAAAAGTCACGTTATATGACGATATGATAAGAGATTAAATAAAAACATTCCCAACAATACATATATAATCTAAATATTCATGATTATACATAGGCATCAGATTCCTATTGTATTAAATGCTGTACATGATTTAGATGTACTCGTATAGTTCACAATTCCCTTAATTTCTACAATACAATGGATACAAGCTGCCTTCATAACACATAATGGAGAAACCGATTGGGGGTATGATAAATAAAGCTTCAGCAGTTTAGATACTAGAACTAAGCATTGATGTCAGCTCTTACAACACTGAATGATCCTTTCTGGTGTAATGAGTTCTACATATAAGCAGAAGGATATATTCAACCCATTTATTTATTTTCTCTTTACGTGCTATGTTTTTGTTATATATGATAACTTGCTAGATCAGGAAATCACTCACTTATTATTGGTCACAGATGTTGATGTTCTCATAATTATGGTCACGAATGAATCACAAGCAGAAAATGTTTTATATGGAGAAAATGGTGCAGTTTCAGGTGCATATAATATCTTACTACCCATATTAAGATGTCTATTTAACTATATACTGATATATTTTCTGCAATATGTAGCTCTTCCAGCTGGAGCATCTATCATTCTCTCTTCCACGGTTTCCCCTGCATACGTGAGTCAGCTGGAGCATAGATTGCATGGTATGTTACTCCTCCAGTGATATGGTTATCTTTTTTTTTATCAGCAAAGAATGAAATTAAATTAAGAGGGATACAAAAGGGGTATCCCAACCCTTTTACATAAATCAAACCACATTAAGAATCTCCAAGAATAAAGAGATGAACAAATACCCTAAAAGCAATAGATAGATAATGTTTGTTGCATAAGTTAGACATCCCATTCCAGCTAGCACCGTGCTCGTATTGGAATGCTATAAGCACTGCAAATTGCAGCTACAAAACCATAAAAAACACCAAAATATTGGTTATCTCCACCACTTCATTGACATTCCTTCTACCCAGCTTGCAATGGCACGATTGTAGCACTTGTCACAGAATTAATCACTTCAATGCAACATCTTCCATTCGCTCCTTTTTGGACTTTGGCTTCCCCCTGTTTGCTCCTTATAAGCTCACTTTTAACAGAAACCAACTGCCTACTTGCCAGGGTCCATCTCGCACTTAGAATGGTTGGAGTTTACACCTTCGACTTACATCCCCCAACATGTCTGAATCACCACAACCTCTACTGCAACCATCCACATGTGAGACCACTAATTGATCAGAAAACACACTTAGGGATTTCCACAACAACCAAAACACCACATAAAAAACACAGTGATATGGTTATCTAATCTGTATTTAGTCTCAATGTTTTCAGCTGATGGTTGAGAACTTGAATTAACATAGTTTGCTTGAGGAGTTTGAGTCTCAGTATTAATAACAGATTTAGCATGAGTTAGATTCAAGGTAGAAACAATATCAATAGTTTCTTTTGCTAATAACAGAGATTCAATATCATCAAAATCAGTGATTCATAATCAGGAGCCAACGAATCAAGTAAATAGTTTCGCCAATAGAGATGAGAGAGTCCGAGATATATTTGATTCCATTAAGAAGTTACGAAATGGAGCGATCACCTTACTTTGTGTTCCTGTGTTCAGATCGAAGAAAACGAGCTTGCACCCAAGTTTCGAATGAAAATGATGTTGAATTTTGTTGCATAATTAAGAGATAATTATTCCATAATTAGTGTAGATTCCGTTTTCTATTTATTAGGACAAATTTGATATCTTCTGAAGATTTGATTTGTATAGTTTTAATTATTTTTTTTTCCTTAATTAAATTGTAAAGAGTCTATAAATTTAGGATGTAATCACATTTTGTAAATACATTCAGAAATACTATCAATCCTCTTTCAAATTGGTATCATAGCTCCCGATCCCTGGGAGACTCTGTTTCTGTATTTTTTTCGGGCAGTCTTCATTGCTGCAACCATTTTTTCTGGTAGTCTTGATTGTTGTACTTTTTTTATGTTGACCACCACCTTGCATCGTTGATTGCTAACTACCGTCGTTGACCACGGTTGGAAATTTTTTTTCCGACAAGTTTTGTGAACAAAACCACTACCATTAGAACCAGATTTCGCCGATCTTCAAAGCTCAATTGGTTTTGAACTCTCATGGACTCCCTTAGTAAGACATTTAGCTCTTGTTCCTTAACCATTAGGGCTAAGAATTCTAGTTTCTTATCCTTTAATACTTCTAGTACTGAGAATATATGGATTATAGACTCTGGTGGTAGTGACCATATTACACCTCATTCCTCTTCTTTTTTTATCCTACATTGCTTTATCTGGTAAACAACATATTACGGTTGCTAATGGTTCCACGATCTTGCCACGGGAAAGATGATTGGAATTGCTGAAGAGTAAGGCAGGTTATACTACTTACATCACGAAGAAAATAAAGAGTGTGCTAGACTGCAGGCACTCACTTCTAATCTTCAGTTGAATCATCCTCTCAGATATGGTTTCAACACAAATGTCTTGGTCATCCTCCATTTAGTACCCTAAAGTGTTTATTTCCTGTTTTATATTCAAAAGTGTTTGTTCTGTTGAGTCTTTTCATTGTGATGTTTGTCAGTTTGCTAAACACAACCAGACAACCTTTTTTTCCAAGAATAATAGAAGTCCTAAACATTTTGATCTTATTCATTCAAATGTATGAGGACCTTCACCTATTCCTAATATCTCAAGTGCAAAATGGTTTGTTTCATTTATTGATGATTGTACTCGGGTTATCTAAATATTCCTTATGATAGATAAGTTTGAAGTTTTTCACTTGTTTGTCAATTTTTATCGAATGGTTCAAACACAATTTGGAAGCCCAATTAAGATATTGAGTTCTGATAATGGTGGAGAATATGTGAACCAAAACTTTTCCAAGTTCCTTAAGGAAAATGAGGTTGTTCGTGAATTAACATGTGTGAACACTCCTGAACAAAATGGGGTTGCATAAAGGAAAAATTGTCATCTCCTTGAGGTTACTAGAACTTTATTCTTCCAAATGTATGTTCCTAGATCTTATTGGGGAAGACTGCCACTTATTTGATCAATAGATTACCCTCTCGAGTTCTAGAGGGAGTTAGTCCATTCATCTTATGACCAGATTCTATCATTCTATTCCCATTATGACTAGTCTTCAAAGTTGTGTCTTTGGTTGGTTGTCTTGTCTTTGGTTGTCCTGTCTTTGTCCATGTTCATAGTCCTTATTGGGGTAAGCTAGATCCTCGGGCCATCAAATTTGTCTTCATCAATTATGCCTCCAACAAAAAGGGGTACAAATGTCATCATTGGAAAAGTCGTAAACCAAGGATGTTACCTTTCATGAAATGAAGTCCTTCATTCCTGGTTCTCAACTTAAAGGGATAGTATTCAAGAAGCTGAGTTGGGATGTAGGACCAGTGGAGTGCCAATAGAGAAAAATAATAGGATTGGGAATGTGAGGAAAGCCTAAAGATGGAGAACACACAATATCAAAGAATTGTGGGAAAACTTATCTATCTATCTATCTATGACACAATATGGCAGATATAACCTATGCAGTTAGTGTAGTTAGCCAATTTGTGCACGATACTTGCAGGCAATAAATAGAATTATTTATTACTTAAAAGCCTATATGGTAAATGATTGCTATTCAAAAAAGGGGAAAACTTATACATGAAAGTATATAATAATGCTGACTATGCAGATGAATTGTTGATAGGAGATCCACCATAGGTTATTGCATGTTCTTGGGTGGAAATATGGTAACATGAAGGAGCAAAAAAAAAATGTAGTCGCAAGATCAAGTGCAGAGGCAGAATATAGAGTCATGGCTCAAGGGGTTTGTGAACTATTATGGATGAAGATCATACTTGATGACCTCAAAGTATAATATAAAGCTCCTATGGGACTAGGGTGTGATAATAAGTCCGTCATCAATATTGCACACTATCCAGTTCAACATGACCAAACAAACACGTAGAGATAAACTGACCTTTCATCAAGGAGAAGTTGGATAATGGTCTTGCAACCATCGAGTACATCTCTTCAAGACTCCATTTGGCATACACATTCACACAAAACAGTTCAAACATCTTACTTGCAAGCTGAGAATGATGGATATATATTCACCGGGGAGTGTTGCTTAATTAGGAGATAATTATTCAATAAATAGTGCAGATTTCATTTTCGATTTCGATCTATTAGGACATATTTATTATCTTTTGGTGATTTGATTTGTGTAACTTTAATAATCTATTATTTCTTTCTTAACTAGGTTGTATAGAGTGTATAAATTTAGATTGTAATCACATTTGTAAATACATTCGAAAATACATTCATTCTTTTTCTTTCAACTAATCTTCTCCCAAAGTTGCCGAGTGGGAATCCGAGGCGTAGCACAATATCGATGAAGCCCATGAGCATGCAAAACATGTTTGATATGTAGAAGCCAAAGAAGATAATTTTCATCGTTAAGCTTCTCTATGATTGAAAATGCGGAAGAAAACACCGGATATGGTGACGGAAACCTCACTGAAACAGAGGTCGAAAAAGAAAACCGTGTTGGATTGAAAGCCATGAACTAATTTAAAAAGCTATATATGTTATGGATGGTCCAATAACAACCTGATAGCAGATGACAGTAGGCTTTAAATAGCTCTGATACCATGTTAAGAAGGTGCTTTTAAGTCTAACTCAACCTCATAAAATCAGTTTATAAGAAAAGGTTTGCATTCACTTATAAAGAATAAAATATCCTAATCTCTAGTCGATGTGAGATCTTCATCTGAAAAATATTGATTATATAATTTCTCGAAGTCGGACGAAACTCAACAGAAATAGCCATGTACTGATGTGGGACTAAACTCAACATTATGTAACAGAAACAACCACTTTTCTAATGTGGCGAATGTTATTCAGTTTTACAAAAACAGAGGTTTTATTCAATTACTCTATTAGTAACCATTCATGATAATAATGCAGATAAGTATTTGAAGTTGGTGGATGCCCCGGTTTCTGGTGGTGTTACGAGGGCCTCATTGGGAACTCTTACGGTGTGAAATACATCTTTGTCTTTTATCGAAACTTCGTTTTAGATTTTGTGGACCAAGACACTGATGTAATGAATAATTCTCAGATAATGGCGTCAGGAACTGATGATGCCCTTAAGAGTGCTGGTCAGGTCTTAGCAGGTAAAACTAACTGATCATAAAAGTGAAAAATGTTAGTTCTAATTCTGGACTTACAGTTATTTCAGAAATAATTTTCTGGTTAATTTATTTTAATTCTTTGAAATCAGCCTTGAGTGAGAAGCTTTATATTATCAAAGGTGGTTGTGGTTCTGGAAGGTATTTATTAATTTTCCAATATTGTTAATTCACTGTTTTGCTTTGACTAATACTGATACTTGTTTCTTTTTCGCATGAAACAGGTAATGTGATGTTAATTCTTATTGAAAGAGACACTGAAATCCACATAATGTACTATCCTGAATTCAAAAAATTGTACAATAACATCTGTTAAAATTGTTCTGTAGTGGTATAAAGATGATTAACCAATTGCTTGCTGGAGTTCACATTGCCTCAGCTGCTGAGGCAATAGCATTTGCAGCTCGGTTGGGTTTGAATACAAGACTGTTGTTCGATTTTATTGCAATTAGTGGAGGAACTTCCTGGTATGTCTCTTCTACGAAACAATCACGTTGTCCTCTCAATAATTTTGAAGTCACTAACTTTTTGATCAATTTGTGACATTCGTAATCCATTTTTTTTGTTATTATGTGTTGAAGATCCCACATCAACTAGAGATTAGAGCTTTTCATTGTATATAAGTGGGTGCAAACCTTAACCTCATTAGCCGATTTTATGTGGTTGAGTTAGGCTTAAAATCCACTTCTTAATATGATATCAGAGTCATTTCAAGCCTATCCTAACGTCTAAGTTAGACATCCTATTCTAGCTACAAAACCATCACCCTGCCTCTATTGGTCTATCGGACCACTCATAATATATAGCCTCACGTACGAGTGGATGCAAACCTCAACCTCATGAGCGGTTTTATGGGGTTGAGTTAAGTTTAAAGTCCACTTCTTAATATTATGGTTGTATTCATGTCTTATATGGTGACGTGTTTATGGCTATTTCGAAAGAGTTTATGTGTAATTTTGTCTCTAATTCTTGAGGTTTTTTTATCCTCTTCTAGTCCTATTTTTCACTTCTTTCCTTCTTCTATTACATTATTCTTTTCTAAATAAAACACATTCATAGATTTTAATAGAAAATTTAACTGCTAACCTTAAGATATGTCTGTTGTTTCAGGATGTTTGAGAATCGTGGGCAACACATGATAGACAATGATTACACGCCATGTTCAGCACTTGATATCTTTGTGAAGGACATGGTAAGAAATAGTATATTCCTCCTGCTATTCAGCAGGGACACTTTATTTAAATAACATCATGATGTTATTTTAGTAAAATCTACTATTGCTACTCATGTACAGGGAATTGTTACTCGTGAATCATCTGCATGGAAAGTTCCACTTCAGCTATCAACTATTGCTCACCAACTATATCTGGCAGGTGCTGTATAATACTTTTGAATCTTAATGATGTATACAGTCTAATGTTTCTCTTCAATTCAACTTGGCCATTACTATTTCTGATTTTAATAGACAAAAGTAAGAAAAAGATACTTGAGGTTGACCATTTAATGGATAGAGGATGGTGCTTGTAGGATCTTCTATCTTATTTTTAAATGAACATCTCATTACTTAAATTGAGATCATGGTATCACAAATAATTGAACATAAGATTTAGAGTTTAGGGTTTAGGGATCACAAATGATTGAACATCCCATTGCACGAGTATTATTTGAACTTAACCTGATTTTGATGAGGAATTCCCACATTGATTAGATAAGGGGTATTGGGTATACCCAATTTTAAATCGGGTATGTGGACGAGAATTGATATATATATACACACCTTTTTGTCATTATAAATTAATAAAACACTTTTAATTTATTAGTTAACCTATAACTTTTTTTATTATTATGTTTGATTTTTTTTTTCATTTGAACAACCATTCCTTTACTACACAATTTTTCATTATCTTAATTCTTTCACTCATTTGATATCAACCACAGATCCCCAAAGTACTGTACTGCATTTTAGTAAATATAAACTTTAATTTTATTGAATTAAATTGTTTTTAAAGAACACATTTTATAATTTATGATCATTTTTAGTATTTTTATTTGTTATTTATTTTTTTTCATTTGAGAATGTTTAACTATCAATCTCGAGTGTTCAATCATGCAAAAACTTACTTTATGAAGTCATCTAAAAAACTTATCTTGTCTTTTTTTTTTCTTAGTTTTCATTTCTTTTCAAGAACTCTTCTTTTATTGCATAAAGTTATTTTTTCTTCTCTCTCAACTATTCCACTAGTTCAATATCCCCCACGTTTACTTAAATTTCCGATGTACTTTCCCTTTTAATATTTAAAAAATAGATATTGTAGTTTGTCTTAAAATTTCAATTATGTGTATATATTTTTCACAGAATGATACATAATAAAAATACAAAAAAGGGCTTTCAGGAAACTGTTGGAGAATTGCTTGCTCAAATTTATAATATTACTTTACAGGTTCTGCTGCTGGCTGGGGGCGGATTGATGATGCTGGTGTTGTCAAGGTATGAATAACTAATTTCAGTTCGTAGAACCTCTAGAATTTCATATTTTAGTTTTTTCTGATATCACAAAATCCATTTAGAATGCAATTAGCTTGATAAAATAGCAATTTAGGGTCTTCCATCTTAAACCCTTTTGAAAGTAATGCGAGAGACCTTCGGGCTTGACACATGGATAATTCACCAGTCCACCTATTTGGGGTTGAAATTTAACTAGTTATTAGAAAAATTGGTATGGCAAGGATGAACCCTAGACTACTTTGTCATTTACGCTCTCATGTACCATGTTAGGAGCTATGTAGCACAGATACGGATATGGATAGGGACACTGACACGACACGGATACGGATACGGAGATACGTATAATCTCTAAAATGTAGGAACACGAATCTATATATTATATCATTTTAAATTATATAAATTGAAAATAAATATTTATGTGTAAAAGTATGTTTTAGATTCTTTTGGGAGCAGGAAGATATTTTTCATGACTGGTTCAAAAGAATTTGTTCCTTATTTTTATAATCATAATAAAAATTTATGCAATAAATTTGAGTTTTTAGAAAATTATTGTATTTATACCTTTTAAAATTGTGTTAGAACCGTGTTAGAATTTTCAAAAATTCAACAAATATTTTTTGAATTGAACACTAGTGTCGTATGAATGTTGACACCGATACGTGTGTCCGACACGGATACGCCCATTTAAGAGAAGTGTCCGAGCTTCATAGATTAGGAGTAAATTAAGCCCAACAACCCCAAAATTTACCTTAAGGGATGATGCTACCCAAGTCTTATTTCTTATTAGGAGTGTTTTGACCATATTTTCCTTGAATTCTTTATTTCTTACCAAATTCTCTATTTTCCATGTAGCAGCCTATCTTTAGGAATAGGAAACTATAGTTATCACCAAACATTAAACTGTACCAGGTTTAAGTTGCTTGCTGGTAGACAGATATCATGGTACTATTGTAGTTTGTGAATTTGTTGGCACCTTTTCCCCCTCCTTTGCTTTTTTAACCCCCTGTCATCAGTTATAATTTTGTGCTCCCGCTCCAAACATTAAATTTTTCAAGATGATTTTGTCAAGAAAATAAAAACATTAGAATAAACTCTTCTTCTCCCTCTAATCTTAAAAAGACTGGAATTCCTGTCTACATAAAATCTACATTTGTTTAATATATGATAAACACAATGGCTGGAATAACTTGGGAGGCTGTACCAAATTTTGCACAGGTTTACGAGATGCTAACTGGTGTAAGAGTTGAAGGAAAAATCCAAGCTCAAAGGAAAGATGCCATGTTACATTCTCTTCCACCAGAGTGGCCCGAAGATCATGTTCTTGATATACAAACACTAAAAGAAAGCAATTCAAAGATTTTAGTTGTATTAGATGATGATCCGACAGGAACACAAACTGTTCATGATATTGAGGTATTAACAGAATGGTAAGTGTATTTCATTTTCTTTCTTATTTCCATTTTCTTGGAAGAATGAATGCGAAAGATATCTCATACGGTGCTACCTCAAACCAAACTACCAAAGCACTGATTTTTCTTTCATATTGTGCTATTTGTGCTATTTTTAATAATTTCTATAATCAATAATAATTTGTCATCATGAGATTGGAATTGAAAGCAAGATCTTCCTGAATAAATCCCAAGTTATTACTCAATTGGCCATGTTTCACTGCAGGACCATTGAGTCACTGGTGGAGCAGTTTAGAAAAAGTCCAAAATGCTTTTTCATTTTGACAAACTCCAGGTCACTGAGTTCTGACAAGGTAAACATGAAAATTACTTCTATTTATTATCTCTCTTCTGTAAGAATTCTACTAATAACCATGGGTGAAATTTTGAAGAACTCTATTCAAAGGTAAATAGGCTACAAGTGCATGAGAGATAAATAAGGGGTGAGGGGCGGTCAAATTTTCTTTATTTTATGTATAATAAAGGAAACTTAAAAAATTTAAATTGATTATTTAAGGATATTCTGTGTTTGGCCACCAGAACAATTTGTATTTAAATTGCTTTAGTGATACTATTTGTATTTGGCCACCACAACTAAATCAACAAGCTCCATTTGTCCTATTGCTGACCCACAAATGGAAAAACTTGTTATTGAAGTATGAAGAAAAAGTGTCATTACTGAGATGCAATATTTGAGCTTAATAAAGTTTTGAACTGAAATACATGCAACACTTTAATTTTAAGCGCCATACCATTAATTAAAATAATCTGAAGCATGGGCCTTGTGTTCCAACCAGAGTTTTAAGACTACGGCCTATACTGGATTTATAGTTGGTTGGAGGTGTTGGTGGGTTTGTCACGGCCCGCAGCTGGTGCAAGATGGAAAGGACATATGTGCTTGTGTGCAAGGGAGTCAAAAGGAATGTTAAGGATATGATGGAGGATTCTGTTTTGATGTGTCTTATAACAGACCAATAGAGGCAGGGTGTATTTGATGGTTTTGTAGCTGCAGTTTGCAGTGCTTATCCAATACGAGCACGGTGCTAGCTAGAATAGGATGTCTAGCTTATGCAGCAAACATTATATATCTATTGCGTCTGGGGTGTTTGTTCATCTCTTTATTCTTGGAGATTCTTAATGTGATTTGGTTTATGTAAAAGGGTTGGGATACCCCTTTTGTATCCTTCTTAATTTAATTTCATTCTTTGCTGATAAAAAAAATCTATATCAAGTTTATAAGTTTGCGCTTGATCTGTGGCAGGCCAGTGCACTGATAAAAGAGATTTGCAGAAATCTGGACATTGCTGCAAAATCAATTGACAGCATTGACTATTCCGTAGTTTTGAGGGGAGATTCAACTTTACGAGGTCATTTTCCAGAGGCAAGGATAATGTATTTTAGCTCAATAAGTATATTTCAATAAATAATATCGATACTCTTCAGTTTTCTAAACGACACTAGGTTGTTGTGTACAGGAAGCAGATGCGGTTGTTTCAGTATTGGGTGAAATGGATGCATGGATAATTTGTCCCTTTTTCCTTCAAGGGGGTCGTTACACTATTGCAGACACACACTATGTTGATGATTCTGATACGTATGTCTTTTCATTCATGATCTAGCTATAAGGAATTATGAATGGATCCAAATTAGAGTCCTGTGTATTTAACTTTTTTCACTGCAGGCTTGTTCCTGCAGGGGACACAGAGTTTGCTAAAGATGCTTCCTTTGGCTACAAATCTTCAAACCTGCGTCATGTAAAGCTTCAAACCCTTTATTGGCTTGGTCAATGCAATTTATATTTTCATGATTTGGATAAATTCTAAATTTTGAGATGCCTTTTATCCAATTGTAGTGGGTAGAGGAGAAGACAAATGGCCGAATACTTGCAAGTAGTGTTGCATCTGTTTCTATCCAACTTTTGAGGAAAGGAGGTCCAAATGCAGTTGCTAAGCATCTATGCAGTTTGCAGAAGGTATGCAAAATAAGGGAGATAGTTAATGCATAGTAGTTTGTACATTTTTAAGGTTCTAAGAAGAGAACTTGTGGCTTACTTTGTCTGGGTAAGAAATTACAAATAAGAAGGTATATTCAAACCACTTACTATGAATGTCTATTGTATTAAGCAGGGGACAATATGCGTAGTTAATGCAGCTAGTGAACGAGACATGACTGTTTTTGCTCTTGGAATGATCAAGGCAAACCTTCCTTCTCTTCCATGCCTTTCTGTCTCATTTTTGTGTGTTTTGTTACTGATGCAAATATTCTTGGACTGACTTTTCTTATTAACAGGCAGAATTGACAGGAAAACGTTTCTTGTGTCGCACTGCTGCTAGTTTTGTCTCTGCACTTATGGGAATCATCTCTAAGCCACCAATATTGCCAAGTGATCTAGGAATAGCTAGAGAAAAGAATGGTGGTCTGATAGTTGTGGGATCCTATGTTCCAAAAACAACAAAGCAGGTGATAAATGAATTTAAGTTCCAAATCTAATCTCAAGCATACCCAATTTCTCATTTATGCTTATGCTTGCAAGTTGTATTCCACAGGTTGAAGAACTCAAACTACAGTGTGGTCAGTTCTTAAAAAGCATTGAGGTGACTAACATTCCAAGTCTATACCTCATTTTTCATTCTTAATTGTTAATTCTCTCATGGAGACAATGATGATGAAAGTTTGCTTAGCAAAGGCATTTCATTTTTATGCATAACGCAATTTCTGTTTTGAAATTTCATTTGCCAGTCTAATGACAAGGGTTTCTTTGTACTAGGTATCAGTTGAAAAACTTGCAATGAGCCCTATGGAAGAGAGGGAGGAAGAAATCAGTAGAACAGCTGAATTAGCAGACTTATATCTTAAAGTTCATAAAGACACTTTAATAATGACCAGCCGAAATCTCATAACTGGAAGAAGTTTGTCTTTCTTCTTTTGCTTGTTTTCTCTTCTTCCCATCTCTTGGTTAGTGTTGTAATATGGGATCTGTTCACCTATAAGATCCAACACAGAGATAGCTTACTTCTGTTCTCTTTTTATCTACCATTCAAAGCAAAGTGTAGTGCATTAAGTGGGAGAAATATAAGTTATTCCCCTCAATCTAATCTCTTTTTCAAATGTGCAGCTGCAGCTGAGAGTTTGGACATTAACTTTAAAGTGAGTTCCGCTTTGGTGGAAATAGTGAAAAGAGTAACTACAAAACCTCGCTATATTATTGCAAAGGTACTTCATATATAAAGGACCCAGTGAACGTTCATTTTGATATGGAAAATATGATATTTCCTTTTGTTCTACTGTCCTTACATTTTTTTTTGAAAAATAATCACGACTTTATATGCGATCAATATTGCATATATGGCTAGCATAGTCACACTGATAAGCTATGAAGTTCAGACACTTCTCTTAAGTAGTGTGTCGGTGTCGGATATTTGTATCGGACACCGACACTCGTATGACACTTGTAGGACACGTATCCGTGAAGTGTCAAATTCAAAAAGTATTTGTTGGATTTCTGATAATTCTAGTACAGTTCTAACACAATCTTAAAAAGGAAAAATACATTAACTTTCTAAAAACTCAAATTTATTGTATAAATTTTTATTATAATTATAAAAATAAGAAACAAATCATTTTGAACCAGTCATGAAAAACATCTTTCTGCTCCAAAAAATAATCTTAAACATACTTGTGCACATAAATCTTTATTGTCAATTTATATAATTCATAATTATATAATATATAGATCCGTGTCCCCATGTCCTACATTTTAGAGATTATACGTATCTCTGTGTCTATGTCCGTGTCGTATCAGTGTCTGTGTCAGTGTCTGTGCTACATAGCTGATCGGACCTTTTTGGGCTGATCATCCAGGCATTCTTGTATCATGATCACTATGCTTTATCACGAAGTTAATTGACACGAGAAATGTATAGTTCATTAAAACCTTTTAGAAACACAGAAGTACAAGTGGACACTTAGGTTTCATGCTCAGGAAAGCAAGAAATATGTTCAAAAACATTTTTGCTGTTTAATTTACTGTAACAGATTTTGAAGTAACGTTTTAAAAAAACTTCATTGCATTTATCTTTACTATTTTGCAAGTTAAATAAAACAATTTCGTGAACTTTTGGTATTTAATCATGATATCAAATTCGGGGCTTTAGGGTGGTATTACGTCTTCAGACCTCGCTACAAAAGCCCTTGGTGCAAGATGTGCGAAGATAGTTGGGCAAGCACTTGCTGGTGTTCCCCTGTGGCAATTAGGCCCTGAAAGTAGACATCCTGGAATTCCTTACATTGTCTTCCCTGGTAATGTTTTTTAATTTTTTTTTTTTTTTCTCTTCTTAATTACAGTTTACGACCAAATCTTGGTATCTGGTGCAGTAAAATACATATTTTCCTCTATTCTTTAGTATATTTCATCTTATCAAAGATAATTTGCTTCTGGTAGGTAATGTTGGTAACAGCACAGCATTGGCAGAAGTTGTCAAGTCCTGGACTTACTCAATCAGATTTACATCAACGAAAGAAATTCTTAATGTAAGGATACTTTGGTTCATGGCTATGCAAATTGGAACTGATTTTCTTCTAATATTGTTTATTTTTTGGCACAAAGAATGCAGAAAAGGGTGGTTATGCTGTTGGAGCATTTAATGTCTACAATTTGGAAGGAGCTGAGGCTGTTGTTTCTGCTGCTGAGGAAGAACAAAGTCCTGCTATATTACAGGTCTGGAATAGTTAGTTCAAAATTCAACATATTGATTTGTGTGAATCCCTTTTTTTTATTGCGAACATAAATAATGTGATAGCACACAAACGAGGGGGAAAAAGTGGTACTGGAATAGAAAAGCTAAATATCAAGGGTTCCAACTTCTAAGCCTGTTGATGAGATTGGTGTAAAATAATAATCCTAGAATACTCCTCTAACTAGGGTATCAAACGCTCTCAAGTAAAAGGAAATTTTTAGTATTTTATAATGAGGGATCAAGTTATTCTAAGATTACCTTTAAAAGACATAATCTTTATCCACACCCTTCATTTGAAAACATTGGAGGACTTCTATGTTGATCCTTATGAAAATCATTTTGTCAGCCTTTCATTGTATAACACCTCCAATCTCCATGATCCCACCAGTTTGAGAAAATAGTGGAAACCTAAACAAAATTCCTTTATTCATGTTTTCTTATTTCATGATGAGCTTTGCTTTGTTTGTGGAGCAACTATGCTTCATACTTGATTAATTGTTTCATATTAATTCCCTGTATATGTGCATCATCATATTAAATGACCTTTTGAATAACCCACAATTCTATTATTTGGTATAAAAACTTTGCTTCCTCTAAAATTTTTCTGAACTATCTTTAAAATTTTCAGATCCATCCAGGGGCCTTGAAGCAAGGAGGAATTCCCTTGGTTGCTTGTTGCATTTCTGCTGCAAAGCAAGCCAGTGTAAGTGGCATAATATTATTTGAATTTAATGGAGATTTACAGAAAACAAAAAAGCAAAGATATCTGTCTTGTGGTAGCTTGGAACAAGATTTTGACAAGAAAGTTGAGCTCGGAAATGAAATGACGAATTTTAATGTTGAAAACTTTAAAAATTGAATGCGAGGGTGTTGTTTTGGAGCAAACCGTAGCTATTTAGGTTTAGTAACTAACTAACCATTAGTTTGAGTGTCTTTAAATGTCACTGCTTATTCATGTTCATATATGACAGGTTCCCATTACTGTTCACTTTGATCATGGAACTTTAAAGCAGGATCTTGTGGAAGCTCTTGACCTGGTAATTTCAATTTTTGCTTGCATGACAATCATACCTACAGAACGATTTCATTCTCAAAGATGATCCAGTATCCATTTGTGTTGTGGTTAGTTATTTTTCTGTTATCTCAACTGCAATGTGAATGTAATGATTCCAGGGATTCAGTTCCATAATGGTTGATGGTTCACATCTTTCTTTCAATGAAAATGTTGCATACACACAATTTATAACATTACTGGCGCACTCAAAAAATATGCTGGTTGAAGCTGAGCTAGGAAGATTGTCAGGGACAGAAGATGATTTAACTGTAGAAGAGTTTGAAGCCAGACTAACAGATGTGAATATGGTTGCTATGCTACCTCTCCTCTACGTTTACTCAAAATGTTCTCATGAGCTTTGCTTAATTCCTTTGTGCTTGTTGCATTAATTTCAGGCATCAAAATTCATAGATGAGACTGGAATAGATGCTTTGGCAGTGTGTATTGGTAATGTGCATGGAAAGTACCCAGCAAGTGGTCCAAATCTCAGAGTTGACCTGCTTAAGGTGATTAATTCCTTAGCTGAAACTTGCATAGAAATGCACTCTACCTAATTGTGCACAAATCAAAACGCAATTTTCAAAAAGCTAAGTTGATTGAACACAAGATAAAATGGTTGGAGGTTTCATATATGATTAAGAATTGGGATTGAAATGGACTTGAACACTAATCTGCACTTCTTGATCATACATTCAACCTTCCATGTTCATCACAGTTAAAACAAGATAATTCCTTACACTTAGTTACTAGGAATCTAACAAAAATTAATCAATTCATTGATTAACTTCAATTGATCCCTGCATTAAGAATAGAATAGTTAAAACCAAAAGCATCAACTTTGTTCCCAGCAATTGTAGCTTTTATTTGATTTAGTTTAGTTCAGAAAAGGAGATACATTTCCCAAAGGCATTCCAATTCTAAAAGCAAGAATATAGATTCCTCTACGCTCAAGCATTAAGCATGAAGCTTAACCTAGAATTGAAAGCTAAATATACTTATATATATGAGTCAATAGGTACAGATAAGTTACAAATTCATTCAATACCAACAACAATGAAGTTTAGCCACTCATGGTGATTAGGATGATTCAATGACTATAGTGAGATAAAGAAATGAAAAGGGAATAGCACAACTCTAAAGTGTCTTCAATTCTAATGTGTCAGCCCCCTCCTCATTTTTCTTCTCTTCTATTTATACTCCAAACAAGTTGCCTTCAGCTGATGGCTTATACTCGGTGCTTGGATGATCTTCTCAGCGGATCACTTTTCTTCAAACTGAAGGCTTCTTGTGTGCTGAGTGGTTTCATTTTTTATTTTTTTTTATCAGTAAATAATGAAATTAAATTAAGAGGGATACAAAAGGGGTATCCCAACCCTTTTACATAAACCAAATCACATTAAGAATCACCAAGAATAAAGAGATGAACAGACACCCCAAAAGCAATAGATAGATAATGTTTGCTGCATAAGCTAGACATCCTATTCCAGCTAGCACCGTGCTCGTATTGAAATGCTATAAGCACTGCAAACTGCTGAGTGGTTTCATAGTTCGCTTAGCCAAATCTGGTTTCAAAATTCACCTCTTCTTTGGAATACATCCGCTCAGCACCTGTTATCTCCCAACTGTCTGTGCTCAACAGAAGCTTCCTTGCACTGGCCAAATTCTGCTCAGCGGATCCTGTCTTAGCTCCTTGTTCATATCGATAACATTTATCACATTTTTCTATAACTTCTCTTCGTTTAAATATTTCCATAGTTCAACAAAGATTGGGGTTCTTTTTACAAAAAGATATCCAACTTCTCACGAATTAAGTATCTAAAACAAGTATTGAAATGTGTTTTTTTGAGATTTATCAAAAATCCAGACCATTGCTGATCTCCCATGTGATGAATTTTAGTAAAATTGCAAAAACCAGACTTCTAGGCTGATACTTCTATGATCTAGACTGGGTGACCTATACTATTTTGAGAATACTTCTTTTTCATGGTCTTTTCAGTATTCTTCAGCTGTAGTTTCCGCAGTTAAGATAAAATTTACAGATATTTGAGGACAACCTTGTGTGCTTCCACCTCTGAATTGGATATTTTGGGGTGGGAGTTGCCCATGTTCCCAATGGATAATAATTTAATTTAAGCCACACTTGAGGTTTTCTTTTCAATTGTGTAATTTTGACATTGTACCATTTTTAGGAGCTGCATGCTTTGAGCCTGGAGAAAGGAGTTCATCTGGTGCTTCATGGTGCTTCTGGTTTGAGCGAAGAACTTGTTAAGGTACAGTTACATAAACAACATATTTTGGAAGTTGGCTTTGAGTTTTGGTCCGTCAAAGTAACACTTACGTTTTATTAGCTTTGAGCTCACGGTACAATTGTAACATGCACTACAAGAAAATCATGAAATAAAAACCAATTTTTAGAGACCAAAATAATTAGTTGCAATAGTAACTAAATTAGAGACTATTTTAGAAATTAAAAAAAAAAATTGGTTTGTAAATTAATTTATATTATTGTTAAATAGTTTCTAAATTGGTATCTAATTAACAATACCAATTATTTAGTTTCTAAATTTGGTCTCTAAACCTTGGTTGCTAATTAAATACCAATTTAGAAACTATTTAACAATAATAGAAACTAATTTAGAAACCAATTTTTTTTTTAAGTTTATAAAATGGTCTCTAATTTAGTTACTATTGCAACTAATTATTTTGGTTTCTAAAAATTGGTTTCTATTTCATGATTTTCTTGTAGTGATGCGTCTCAGATTTTCTAAGTTATCCTTTATGTATCCAATTTCTGGTCCCTCCATTGAAGTCTAGTAGTTTTAGCACTCTATATTGCAAACGTTATAAGAGGTTCTTGTTTTTGACAGGAGTGCATAAATCTTGGTGTTAGAAAGTTCAATGTGAACACTGAAGTAAGGAAAGCATACATGGACTCTCTGATTACCCCCAAGAACGATCTAGTTCATGTCATGGCTTCTGCAAAGGAAGCCATGAAGGCTGTGGTTGCAGAAAAGATGCATCTCTTTGGTTCAGCAGGAAAGGCATAATTTCTACAAATTTACTGGCTAGGACTATGGAAACTTTCAACTTCATATTATTTTGTTATCATGTTTTGTGTTGTAGTAAGGAATAAGGGTGGACATGGAAAAATCCAATCCAAATAAATCCAATTCAGATTCAAATCTTTGGATCAGATTTTAAATCCAGATTTATATTCTTTTATAAAAACAATTTAGATTTTTATAAATTCAAATCCAAATATTTGGATTGGATTTAAATCCATATCCATAATTTTATAAAAGAAGATTAAATTGATTGAATTGGAATGATATAAATGAGGTAGCATTAATGTGTCTTTTTGCTTAGTTATATAAACAAATCTAGTGTATAAAATATAAAAGTAGGGGTTGATTTCTAAGTTACTTTCAATCCAAACCAATTAAATTAATGATAAAAAAACAGTTTTTCTTAATTTAAGTTAGTATCACTTTTTTTCACAATAATATTATAACATCAATTTTTTTCATACACCTCCATGCACTCTCAGAAATATAAAAATTATCCTTTCATGTCATGAAAATATATTCTGGATTAAATGATTAAAAAAATTACAAATTATACAGTATAAAAGTTAAAAAATTAAATTATACAGTATAATTCTCGCAGTGTCAAACTGTGAAAATTAATTATTAACTCTAAATATATTTTCAATCATTCAATTATTGTATAATCTAAAATTATA
>Ga0123341_1000411_pt1 | contig 25358 bp, 18 predicted proteins | sample Turbeapinknodule_FD_89959 | JGI IMG/M metagenome (GOLD analysis project Ga0123341, IMG submission 89959) | Root nodule microbial communities of legume samples collected from Mexico - Turtle bean Mexico pink nodule | ecosystem: Host-associated > Plants > Roots > Nodule | place: Mexico: Nepantla...
AATTAATTGTGTGTTTTTTTTTTATATAATTTGTACCAAAATTAATCAAACAAGCAAGTATATAACAATGTCGCTTCCCCGTAATAATAATATGTATAAAAATTTTAAACAATGGAAAATCAGAATTTCAATTAGGAAAGTATTGCTACTAAAAGAACACAATGAGAAGAAAACAAAATTCTAACATAATGGAAAATAATATTATAAGAATAAAAATAATAAAAATAAATACAATACAGTGAATGGAAAAAACAACAATTCCACAAATAAAGTTGAATAATACAATTATCAGTAAAAAGATAAAAAATAAAAAACATTATTCTATATCTATCCTGAGTTTTTTTCACTAGAAATTATAAAAAATAATATTTTTTACGTGATTTTTACTTAAAAAAATTCTCAAAGTATAAAAAAGTAACTAATTTAAACTTTATAAAAGGTTATGATAATTATTTTATAAATAACTAATATTAAAATGTTATAATCTATAGTTAATATGATATTTCTAATATACCTCTTTTTCACGTAGTGCGAACTTATACATTTGACTATATATTATAAGTGATTGATAATAGATGATTTGATAAGACCAACAAACACTCGTTATGATAAAATAAAAAATGACTCTTATACCATATTAACTCAACTTTATAAAATCGAAACATTTGAGATTTGTACCTGTCTATATATTATGAAATGTCCTAATGTCTAGTCTATTTTCAACAACTAACTAAGATTAAATAAATAGTTTCATTTTTTTAAAAATTCTTCTAGAATTTATGTTAATGATTTCCGTATATATAAGAAATACAGATTATTTTTAAATTTAGTATATTAAATAGGTTTATTTACACGTAAAAGAATAAAAAATGTTAAGAAGGTATAATAATAATATTATTATTACATAGCATAGTATGGGAAAAGAAAAGAAAACCTGAAAATCCATGGAAGGGCAATAGTGGAAAAACGTTGGTAGTCCATTCTTGGAACACCGCCTGCACCTGCAAGCAATACAAAGAGGCTCTTCACCACCTCTCACTATTTATACTGTATTCTTTGTTTCACAAAAAAGGGCTAATTTTTTCTCTTCTACAAAATACAACAATTTTATTCTAACAACGCCGATTCCCAACCCCAACCCTTTCTTCTCTCACACTCCTATGTGTATGCTCTCACTCTCTCTTCTCTCATCTCTCGCGGTTACTTGTTTCTCTCTCTTTCTTCTTCAAAATACGATCTGCGTTTTCTTCCCAACGCCAATTTCCGATTTCCTTCAATTTTTGCGCGGGTTGTGAATACTTCGGGGAATGGGTGGATTCTGCGTTGTTCTTATATTTGCTAATTGTTTTCATTTTGCGTTTTTTTTATTGTAATTAAATCTGCAGTTCAAAGTAGCGAAGCTGAGGGCAGATGACAAGCGTGAGATCGAGTTGGCCTTCGAGGCTGCGCCAACTTCTATCGAGCGAGGGTTCCATTGGCCCTTCCGTCAAACTCGACTCTGACCCTGTCAGTCTTCCATCTCGCTACCACTCATACTTTCTTTGTTTATTTTTGTGTGTTTAATTTTTAATTTCCTTTTTCGTTCAACTGTTATCATAATTGGGAAGTGCGGTAGTTGATTGTGTGACTATTTTGCCGTTCTGCAAGGAAGCAGTTGTAACTTGGCAATGTTTGTGGATTTTTTATTGGTTGTTTATTTTTTTTGGGTTGTATGTTCTCACTAATTCATTGTGTTGGAGTTCTCAAATGCTCTGTTATGCATGCGTGAGGGAGATTGAAGGAATTGATAGTGTCGTTGTTTGAATTTAGCATAGGTAGAACTGTGTTAGCATGTGCTGTAGTTAGAAATTGAAATTGAAATTGCCCATTTTTGCATTCCTCACACTCCCTTTGTCATTGGTGGAATCAAACAGAGATTGAGTGAGCATTTGGTTGAAGTCTTCATGTTTAAAAGGAGTATTTTTAAGAAAAAGTTAACTTGTTAACTTTTAGGAAAGTGAAATGATTTTTTTAAGTGAAAATATTGGGTTCAGATTTAGCCTGATTATAGCCAGTGGTAACAATGTTGTCAAATCAATGACGTGTGTTGTAGCAATCTATAGGCTGTTGCATTCCGCTGTTTTAGTTTTTATTGTGTTGTGTTTGAATAGCAGAATGTGATAGTTGACTTTGGCTGAAGACAAACTTAATAGGAACTTGTGCAATTCCATTCGTACCTAACAAGCATAACTTATGAGTTAAGTTTGAATTGCACAACTGCATGCGTGGAAAAAACTAATTTTTGGGAAAATAATTGTGTTTTTTCTCTCTCAAAAGATCTCTCTTCTAAATAAAGGAAAGGAACCATCTATTTTCCATCATAAGTGTATGTTGGGAAAAAAATTATGGATAAATTTTTCTTTTTTTCTAATCTCTCAAGAAGTTGGCAAAACTTACATCTTATCTTTTCCTTTTCTTGTATACATTATTTATAAAATTGGTTTAGGTTTCATTCACAACAAAGAACAATGTTATACAAGATACCTATAAAGCAGTTACTTCTGAAAAGTAGGAAATATAATAAGGATATTTTAAAAATTTCCACTAGAGCAAAAATGTCACTTAAAATTAATTGAGATTTTATTAATTTCACCATCTCAATAATGGGAGTACAACAATGTATTTATAGGCATCACACACTGCTTATCACCGTTTAACAATTATGTGCTTCCACTCGGCATCATTTGACTAATATATGGTACCATCTGTATCAGCTGATAGCTTTACAAACTGAACTAGCTGATAGCTTTAAAACACTGACAAATCTACTAACTTATTTCTACTAAAATCACCCCTCAAACTGAAGGAGAAAGATTTTTCAAAAGAAAAATTCTTCATATTGAGTTTGCTTCAAAGAAACATAAATCAAGCTGAAGATAGAGGCTTGGTCAGTACGTGTGCCCACTGATCAAGAGTTGCTTGGCCTTAGCCTTTTCTCGCACAAAGAAAACATCCATCTCCTTTTGTTTAGTGCAATTATAAAAGACTGGATTGTGGGATGTAAGATGAGTAGGTCCCTAAAGATCAGTAAAAACAAGTTCTAAGGGAGAGTATACAGACTTTGGGGCATGAGAAGGCAATTTTTGTGACTTGCCAACGCAACAGAATGAACAAAAATAAGAATCAACTTTATTGGATGGAGAAATGTTAGAATATTTCAGTACAATTTACATTACATGATTATTTGGACAACCAAGTCTATTGTGCCACATGTGGACACTGTTATTTATAGAGGACAAATTGATAAGATTTGATTTATGGACATCAGTTTTAACCGTGCTAAACAAAGAGCAAGGTGTGGGTGAATAGCTGAGAGATTTAGAGGACAACTGCAACTGAACAACTGTGAAGTTGGAGATTATTGAATGAGCAAAGTCCATCAACACCTACAACTCCTTGAAGAAGAACATTATTCGTCCTTGGGATTTGACAAGACATTCGTTGGAATGAAATTAAAAAAGAAAACAGAATTATCTTTGGCAAATTGACTAACACTCAACAAATTTGTAGTAATAGAAGGGACATGTAACACACTTTTTTAGTTAAAAAGTGATATGTGAATCATAAGGTGACACAAAGGAAGAGAAACTAACACTGCAAATACTTAAACATGCACCATTGCCTATGAAAATTTGGTCTGGACCATCAAAATGTTGAAGCTGTTTAATATTTTAAGGTTCACCAGTAACGTAAAAGCTTGCACCAGAGTCTGGTATTCAAGATGTATTGGCATTTCCTTGAGAATTAGACTTCACCAGCATAACACTTGATTGAGTATTCTTGCCAGGCTTGTTATTAGGATTTATCCAAGCTTATGAATACATATTTACAGTATTAACTTAAATCATTAATTTAAACTATAACACTGAACTATCTGACAACTGTACTAACTTATTTCTACTAATAGAGTATGATTGCCTAGGTTATAGTAGTTATGCTACCTTATAATTTAATTTAGGTATGCTATTACTGTGTGTTAATGACATTACTAGTTACTTTTTTTTTTTTGATCAGCAAAGAATTAAATTAATTAAAATGGGATACTTTAGGGGTGTCCCAGCCCGTTTACAGATAATGTTTACAGATAAAGAGGATGATATCTATCTATATGGCACCTCTTCCCTTCCTAAAAAAACTACCATCCATGGACCATAAAAACAATTTGCACCTAGAACAGGGACCATATCCTAGATGAATCAAAGCAAGTACTTCTTTTAGAGCAAAGACCCCACCACCAGCAGTTTATGACATTCTTCCATCGCTGCCAAGCATACCTAAATCCAATGTGGCAGCAACCTTGAATCGGCCTTGTAGAGCAGCTTACAAGTTACTTATTCCAATAGTTATTCAGTCACTTACTATTAATGACTTGACAAGCATGTAAATAAGTGATGTGGTAAAGCTTTGCGATAGGCTTAAACTTATGTTGTTAATAATAAATTAGCAATACATCTGCAGCCTTCTGTATGCATTTTTGTTGCATGACCTAAACTTTGTTCATAGAATGTTTCAATACTTTTGATTAACAATGGGGTATAGAGTCATTCTTATGTTTCCAAGAAGTAGTCAGTTGTTAGTATATGAATTGGAGTGCCACACTACTAATATAAGTGGTGGCCAGATAAAAATATTTGCTAGTAGTATAGAATTCTCACATTACTTCCTGGTAATTATAGGGGCTTTTAACCTTTTATGCAGATATTTCTTAAACTTAATGGGGCGTTTCACATTTGAGTGAATTTTTTGTTTATGACTTTTGGTGATTGTGACTTTATGCATGCAAAAGTGTTAACATGCCTACTTAGAATGTGAGAAAATATGGCATTTTCTAGCTTTTATCAAGGTTTGGATTTTGACGCTCTGTTTTCTTGTGCATTCATTGTTTTTCAGTGACAATGTCTTTTGGGTTCTTATAAATTTTGCATGCTGCATGCTAGTATGCACATGCTCATTTTGATTAAACTAATATTTCTATGTCCATTTTTCATATTGTATGGCTGAGTATTACTACTATTATTACTACTACTACCACTACTATTGTTCTGCTAAATTGATTAATACTGTTTTTTTTTTCCCAAATTGATTAACATGAATGGTTTGTAGAAGTGTAACAAGTATGTTTTTGGAATTTGCTTCAACTGTGCTGCAAAATTTCCATTTTTAGATGCACTAGTATTAGTATATATGTTCATATTATTTGTGGTTACATCATGTTCACTTCTATCTATTCACATATCCTGATGATTCGTGGTCGTGCTTCTCTGAAATTCTATTGGCTTAATTTTTGTTGTTATTTCCCTTCTTACCCATCTAGCTTATGTGTTATGTGATTGATTGATTTCAGCCTCCTAAGATCAAAACCTTCATTGATAAGGTCATTCAATGTCCATTACAAGATATAGCTATACCCCTCTTTGGCTTTCAGTGGGAGTATAATAAGGTAATAAAATTATGAGTTGCAGCATATAGTATTCTGCTTTTTCTCCTCATAGACTTATGTATTTGTTTTACATCAGGGGAATTTTCATCACTGGAGACCATTGCTACTTCATTTTGATACATATTTCAAGACATATTTATCAGGTCGAAATGACCTGACATTGGCTGATAATTTAGAAGTTGACATTCCATTACCAAAACATGCAATTCTACAAATACTACGGGTGATACAAATAGTTTTAGAGAACTGTCCAAACAAGAGTTCTTTTGATGGCTTGGAGGTAATAGGAAGAGAAATTGTGTCCTATTTTAAAATAATCTTATTTCATTTTCATGTGTCACTCTATCCTTTCTTTAAAGTCAAGTGATTTATTTGTGGGTTATTTGATACTATTGTTTTCTGATATATCTCCCTTTTTCAGCACTTCAAGCTTTTACTAGCATCAACAGATCCTGAGATTATTATTGCAACATTAGAAACTCTTGCAGCACTTGTAAAAATAAATCCTTCTAAGCTTCATGGAAGTGCAAAAATGGTTGGTTGTGGTTCAGTGAATAGCTATCTCCTGTCCCTAGCACAGGGGTGGGGAAGCAAGGAGGAGGGCATGGGTTTGTATTCTTGTATTGTGGCAAATGAGAAAGCTCAGGATGAGGCACTCTGTTTGTTTCCTTCTGATGTAGGGAATGGTAGTGATCAATCCAATTACTGCATGGGTTCTACTTTGTATTTTGAATTGCATGTACCTATTGCCCAAAGCAAGGAACAAAATGTAGATACAGTTTCTTCAAGTTTGAGAGTAATACACATAGCAGATATGCATTTGCGCAAAGAAGATGATTTGACAATGTTGAAGCAATGCATTGAGCAATATAATGTTCCACCCGAGCTCCGATTTTCATTGCTCACGAGAATTAGGTATGCTCGTGCCTTCCGATCTGCGAGAATAAGCAGGCTTTATAGCAGGATTTGCCTTCTTGCTTTCGTTGTGTTGGTCCAATCCAGTGATGCTCATGATGAGCTTGTGTCCTTTTTTGCTAATGAACCAGAATACACCAATGAATTGATTAGAGTTGTGCGATCTGACGAAACCATATCTGGATCTATTAGAACACTTGTAATGCTTGCATTAGGAGCCCAGTTAGCAGCATATACATCATCTCATGAACGTGCACGGATACTGAGTGGATCTAGTATGAACTTCACCGGAGGGAATCGCATGATACTACTCAATGTACTTCAGAGGGCTATTTTGTCATTGAAGAGTTCTAGTGATCCAACTTCCTTTGCTTTTGTTGAGGCACTTCTTCAATTCTATCTCCTGCATGTAGTGTCAACGTCTTCTGGGAGTAACATCAGAGGTTCTGGCATGGTACCCACATTCTTGCCTCTTCTGGAGGATTCTGATCCTGCTCATATTCATCTTGTTTGTTTAGCAGTGAAAACCCTTCAGAAACTTATGGATTGTAGTAATTCAGCTGTATCTTTGTTTAAAGAGTTAGGGGGTGTTGAGCTTTTGGCTCAAAGATTGCAGATAGAGGTTCATAGGGTCATTGGGTTGGTTGGAGAAAATGATAATGTGATGCTCACTGGTGAAAAATCAAGACTTAGTTCTCATCAGCTTTACTCTCAGAAGAGGCTGATAAAAGTGTCTCTTAAGGCTCTTGGTTCTGCAACGTATGCCCCAGCAAACTCTACCAGATCTCAACACTCCCATGATAGTTCATTACCTGCAACTTTAGTCATGATATTTCAGAATGTAGATAAGTTTGGAGGTGACATTTATTACTCAGCTGTTACTGTTATGAGTGAAATAATCCACAAAGACCCTACATGCTTTTCTTCTTTACATGAAATGGGCCTTCCCAATGCATTTTTATCTTCAGTTGTATCTGGGATACTTCCTTCATCAAAGGCTCTAACATGCATTCCGAATGGCCTTGGGGCTATTTGTCTTAACGCCAAAGGCTTAGAGATTGTTCGAGAAACTTCTTCGTTGCAGTTCCTTGCCAACATCTTTACAAGCAGAAAGTATGTCCTTGCCATGAACGAAGCTATTGTTCCGCTTGCAAATTCTGTGGAGGAACTTCTTCGACATGTGTCTTCTTTGAGAAGTACTGGTGTTGACATTATCATCGAAATCATCCATAAAATTGCATCTTTTGGAGATGGTATTGATACAGGATCTTCTTCAGGAAAAGCTAATGAGGACAGTACAATGGAAAACAATTCTGAAGACAAAGGAAAGGAAAGCCGTTGTTGCCTTGTAGGTACCACAGAGACTACTGCTGAAGGGATAAGTGATGAGCAATTCATTCAGCTTTGCATTTTTCATTTGATGGTATTGATTCACCGTACTATGGAAAATTCTGAAACATGTCGGCTATTTGTAGAAAAATCAGGAATTGAAGCTTTGTTGAAGCTGCTTTTACGACCAACGATTGCACAATCCTCAGATGGCATGTCTATTGCTTTGCATAGCACCATGGTCTTTAAGGGGTTTGCTCAACATCACTCCACTCCTTTGGCACATGCCTTTTGTACCTCTCTTAGAGAGCACTTGAATGAAGCATTAACTGGGTTTGGTGCATCTTCAAGACCTTTGTTGCTGGATCCAAAGATGACAATTGATAAGATATTTTCTTCACTTTTCCTGGTTGAGTTTCTTCTCTTTCTTGCTGCTTCAAAAGACAACCGTTGGGTGACTGCTTTGCTTACAGAATTTGGAAATGGTAATAAAGATGTTCTTGAAAACATTGGACATGTCCACCATGAAGTTTTGTGGCAAATTGCTCTTCTTGAAAATGCAAAGCCTGATATTGAAGATGATGGTTCTTGTTCTACTAATGATTCACAACAGACAGATGTTGATGCAAATGAAACTGCAGAGCAAAGGTACAATTCTATTAGGCAATTTCTTGATCCTTTACTCAGGAGGAGGACTTCAGGATGGAGTGTAGAATCACAGTTTTTTGACCTTATTAACCTGTATCGAGATTTGGGTCGTGCCCCCAATTCTCAGCACCGATCAAATTCTGTTGGTGCCACAAACAGACGGTTAGGATCCAGTAACTTGTTGCATCCTTCCGAGTCTGCAGATGTTCCAGGGTCTGCGAATAAGAAGGAATGTGACAAGCAGAGAACGTATTATACCTCTTGTTGTGACATGGTTAGATCCCTTTCATTTCATATTACACATTTGTTCCAAGAGTTGGGAAAAGTAATGCTGCAACCTTCTCGCCGTCGTGATGATATTGTGAGTGTAAGCCCGACTTCAAAATCAGTGGCTTCTACTTTCGCTACCATTGCTTTAGATCACATGAATTTTGGTGGCCATGTGGAGGAAGCATCCATATCAACAAAATGTCGTTATTTTGGTAAAGTCATTGATTTTATTGATGGGATTCTAATGGAAAGGTCCGAGTCCTGCAACCCCATTTTACTGAATTGCTTGTATGGGCATGGAGTTATTCAATCAGTATTGACCACATTTGAAGCCACTAGTCAGTTGCTATTTGCAGTCAATCGGACTCCTGCATCGCCAATGGAAACTGATGATGGGAATGTGAAGCACGATGACAAGGACGATACTGATCATCTGTGGATATATGGTTCTTTAGCTAGTTATGGTAAATTTATGGACCATCTAGTGACCTCCTCTTTCATATTATCTTCTTTCACAAAGCCTTTACTAGCACAACCCCTTAGTGGTGATACCCCATTTCCACGAGATGCTGAGATATTTGTTAAAGTCCTCCAATCTATGGTGTTGAAGGCTGTGCTCCCAGTTTGGACACATTCTCAGTTCGTTGATTGTAGTCATGAATTTATTTCTAATGTTATCTCTATCATTAGGCATGTTTATTCAGGGGTGGAAGTAAAAAATGTAAATGTCAGTGCACGTATTACTGGGCCTCCTCCTAATGAAACAACAATTTCAACCATTGTAGAGATGGGATTTTCCAGGCCTAGAGCAGAGGAAGCTTTAAGGCATGTTGGATCAAATAGTGTGGAGTTGGCGATGGAGTGGTTGTTTTCCCATCCAGAGGACATGCAAGAAGATGATGAACTTGCTCGTGCACTAGCCATGTCCCTTGGAAACTCTGAATCAGAGCCCAAGGATGTTGCTGCAAGTGACAATGTTCCTCAGCTTGAGGAAGAGGTGGTCCATCTTCCTCCTGTTGATGAGTTGTTATCAACTTGCACTAAACTTCTTCAAAAGGAACCTCTTGCTTTTCCTGTTCGTGACTTGCTCATGATGATCTGCTCTCAGAATGATGGTCAATATAGATCTAATGTTGTCACTTTTATTGTTGATCGGATCAAGGAATGCGGATTGATTTCTGGTAATGGAAATAATACCATGCTTTCTGCTTTATTTCATGTTCTTGCTTTGATTCTTAATGAGGATGTTGTTTCGCGGGAAGCTGCTTCAAAGAGTGGTTTGATAAATATTGCTTCAGATCTACTTTACCAGTGGGATTCTAGTCTTGGTGACAGGGAGAAACATCATGTGCCAAAATGGGTTGCAACTGCCTTTCTGGCACTGGAGAGGCTTTTGCAAGTGGATCAAAAATTGAATTATGAAATTGCAGAGTTGTTGAAGAAGGAAGTTGTGAATGTTCAGCAGACATCAGTTCTCATTGATGAGGATAAGCAACACAAATTACAATCTGCATTGGGACTTTCTACCAAGTATGCAGATGTACTTGAACAGAAGAGACTTGTTGAGATAGCTTGTAGTTATATGAAGAACCAAGTTCCCTCAGACACAATGCATGCTATTTTGCTACTTTGTTCCAATCTTACGAGGAATCATTCTGTTGCTCTTACCTTTTTCGATGCTGGTGGTTTAAGTTCGCTTCTTTCTCTGCCAACCAGTAGCCTCTTTCCTGGGTTTGACAATGTTGCTGCTGGTATTGTCCGTCATGTTATTGAAGATCCACTAACTCTTCAGCAAGCAATGGAATCCGAGATAAAACACAGTCTTATAGCTGCACCTAACCGCCATCCAAATGGGAGGGTCAATCCGCGAAATTTCCTGTTAAGTTTAGCTTCAGTAATTTCTCGGGATCCAATAATATTTATGCAAGCTGCTCAGTCTGTTTGCCAAGTTGAAATGGTTGGTGAAAGACCTTACATTGTCTTGTTGAAAGATCGGGATAAAGAGAAATCCAAGGAGAAGGATAAATCACATAATCATGATGGAAAAGTTTGTTTGGGAAGTACAACCACAACAGCTCCTGGGAATGTGCATGGGAAACTTCACGACTCAAACTCAAAGAATGTCAAATACAAAAAGCCCACTCAAAGTTTTGTTAACGTGATAGAACTTCTTCTTGAATCTATATGCACATTTGTTGCTCCTTCTCTTAAGGACGATAACGTTTCAAATGTCGTCCGTGGCTCCCCAACATCAAGTGACATGGACATTGAGGTTTCTACAGTTAGGGGGAAAGGAAAAGCAGTTGCTACTGTGTCTGGAGGAAATGAAACTAGCTGTGAGGAAGCATCTGCATCACTTGCAAAGATAGTATTTATTTTGAAGCTTCTGATGGAGATATTGTTGATGTATTCATCGTCTGTTCATGTCCTACTTCGACGGGATGCTGAAATGAGCAGCACTAAGGGCATTAATCAAAAGAATCATTCTGGTTTTGGTGCAGGAGGTATATTCTACCATATTCTTCATAATTTTATCCCTCACTCTCGAAATTCCAAAAAGGACAAGAAAGGTGATGGTGATTGGAGGCAGAAACTAGCAACTAGGGCTAATCAATTTATGGTAGCTGCTTGTGTTCGGTCTTCAGAGGCAAGGAGGAGGGTTTTTACAGAGATTAGCCATATAATTAATGAATTTGTTGATTCATGTAACAGCGTTATGCCAAAGCCACCATGCAATGAAATTCAAGTTTTTGTTGATCTACTTAATGATATTTTGGCTGCTCGGACACCTGCTGGCTCAAGCATATCATCTGAGGCCTCTGTAACTTTTATGGATGCTGGTCTTGTTAAATCTTTTACTCATACACTACAGGTTTTGGACTTGGACCATGCTGACTCATCTAAAGTTGCTACTGGTATTATCAAAGCTCTTGAATTAGTAACCAAGGAACATGTTCATTCAGTTGAATCGAGTGCGGGAAGGGGTGATAATCAAACAAAGCCTTCTGATCCTAGTCAATCCGGAAGAATGGATAATATTGGTCACACATCTCAGTCTCAGTCCATGGAAACATCTCAGGCCAATCACGATTCCCTTCAAGTTGACCGTGTTGGGTCGTATAATGTGATCCAGTCTTATGGTGGGTCTGAAGCTGTTATTGATGATATGGAACATGATCTTGATGGGGGCTTTGTTCCTTCTAATGAAGATGAGTTCATGCATGAAACTGGGGATGATTCTAGAGGTCGTGAGACTGGAATTGAAAATGTGGGGCTACAATTTGAAATCCAATCCCATGGACAAGAAAATCTTGACGATGAGGATGAGGGGGATATGTCCGGAGATGAGGGTGAAGATGTAGATGAAGATGACGAAGATGACGAGGAACACAATGATTTGGAAGAAGATGAAGTCCATCACTTGCCACATCCTGACACTGATCATGATGATCATGAGATTGATGATGATTTTGATGAAGTGATGGAGGAGGAGGAAGAGGAGGATGAGGATGAGGATGATGAAGATGGTGTTATACTAAGACTTGAGGAGGGAATTAATGGAATTAATGTTTTTGATCATATTGAGGTTTTTGGAAGAGACAATAGTTTTCCAAATGAATCTCTTCATGTGATGCCAGTTGAAGTTTTTGGATCCAGACGTCCAGGGCGTACCACCTCTATTTACAGCCTTTTGGGCAGAAGTGGTGATAATGCTGCTCCTTCACGCCATCCACTTTTAGTTGGTCCTTCTTCCTCATTCCACCCATCTAGTGTCCAATCAGGTCAGTTCCTTTATCAAATTGTTGTTGATGTTTTATTATAATAACGTTTTCCCCTTTCTTTGTTTTCCAATTCACTAATTTCATGATTATGCATTGTTTTTAATTTACAGATAGTATAACAGAGAGCTCAACAGGGTTGGATAATATCTTTCGATCACTGCGGAGTGGACGTCATGGACACCGCTTGAACTTGTGGAGTGATAATAACCCGCAAAGCAGTGGGTCAAATGCTGGTGCTGTACCACAGGGCCTTGAGGAGTTCCTTGTCTCTCAATTGAGGCGACCTGCTGCTGACAAGTCATCTGAGAATAATGTAGCAGAAGCAGGTCCTCAAAATAAAGTTGAGGTCCACCATATGCACAATTCTGCAGGTTCACAGCTAGAAATTCCAGTTGAAAACAATGCAATTCAAGGAGGTGGTGATGATGTGACTCCTGCATCTATTGATAACACTGAAAACAATGCTGATATTAGACCTGTAGGAAATGGAACTCTGCAAACAGATGTATCAAACACTCACTCTCAGGCTGTTGAGATGCAGTTTGAGCATAACGATGCATCTGTGCGAGATGTTGAAGCTGTGAGTCAGGAGAGTAGCGGTAGTGGGGCCACTTTTGGTGAAAGCCTTCGTAGCCTAGATGTTGAGATTGGAAGTGCTGATGGCCATGATGACGGTGGAGAAAGACAGGTTTCTGCAGATAGGATAGCAGGTGATTCACAGGCTGCACGTACAAGAAGAGCAACCGTGCCTTTTGGTCATTCCTCTCCTGTAGGTGTGAGAGATGCATCCCTCCACAGTGTTACTGAAGTTTCAGAAAATTCAAGCCGAGATGCAGATCAAGAAGGTCCAGCAGCTGAGCAGCAGGTGAACAGGGATACTGCATCAGCAGCAATCGATCCTGCCTTTTTGGATGCTCTTCCTGAGGAGCTGCGTGCTGAAGTTCTCTCAGCCCAGCAGGGTCAAGTGGCTCAACCATCAAATGCTGAGTCTCAAAACAATGGGGATATTGATCCTGAGTTCCTGGCAGCACTTCCCCCAGATATTCGAGCTGAAGTTCTAGCTCAGCAGCAAGCACAGAGATTACATCAATCTCAGGAGTTGGAAGGGCAACCTGTTGAAATGGATACTGTCTCAATAATTGCAACATTTCCTTCAGAATTAAGAGAAGAGGCAAGTTTGTCACTTGAATCCTGTTTTTACAAAAAGTGAGCATGTATCTGAAGAATTTTTTTTGTTCAGGTTCTATTAACATCCTCTGATGCTATCCTTGCCAACCTTACACCTGCCCTTGTTGCTGAGGCAAATATGTTGCGGGAAAGGTTTGCGCATCGATACAGTCGCACCCTCTTTGGTATGTATCCCAGAAGTCGTAGAGGCGAGACTTCTAGGCGTGAAGGTATTGGTTCTGTTCCAGATGGTGCAGGGGGAAGCATCACTTCACGCAGGTCTGCTGGAGCTAAGGTTGTTGAAGCTGATGGAGCACCTCTAGTTGACACCGAAGCTCTGCATGCCATGATTCGGTTATTTCGCCTAGTTCAGGTATTACTTGATTATAGGCACTGGAAGAAGTCCTTCAAAATAAACACAACTTAATTGGTTACACATTTTGTTTAAAAAAATTTCAGCCACTATACAAAGGTCAATTGCAGAGGCTTCTATTAAATCTTTGTGCCCATAGTGAAACAAGAGTTTCCCTGGTGAAAATTCTGATGGACTTACTATTACTTGATGTAAGAAAGCCGGCTAGTTATTTTAGTGCAGTTGAACCTCCATACAGACTTTATGGTTGTCAGAGCAATGTAATGTACTCACGTCCTCAATCTTTTGATGGTAAGAAAACTTGATTAACATTTTTTTCATACCTTGATCATATTTACTGTTATGGATTTAGTCAGTGCTTGGGTTTTGATTTTATATCTTCCTGGTTTTAATTTCTTAAAGGGACTTCTGTTTTATTATTCTTCAAGCTTGTTTTAACTAGTGACAGTTGATGTTATTTGGAAGATGTTCCTCGCACCCTCCTCCCCCCTCTGTAATGGTGGATAATTATTGATACTTGTTTAATTCTGTAGGAGTTCCCCCATTACTCTCTCGGCGAATACTTGAAACACTCACTTATCTTGCTCGCCATCACCCATACGTGGCAAAAATTTTGCTCCAGTTTAGGCTGCATCATCCTGGACTGAGAGAACCAGATAATGCTGATGTTGCACGTGGCAAAGCTGTGATGGTTGTTGAAGATGAAATGAATGCAGGATACATATCTATTGCAATGCTTCTGGGTCTCTTGAAACAACCCCTATATTTGAGGAGCATAGCTCATCTTGAGCAGGTGATGATTTGGTTTTATGGATATCTTTAGCACATCCAATTGCGTACTTGCTTAGAGTGCTAACATGATTTGCTGTTTTCAGTTGCTAAATTTGCTGGATGTTATCATTGATAGTGCTAGAAGCAAGTCTAGTTCATCTGATAGGTCTCAAATATCTACTGAGCCAGTATCAGGTCCACAAATTTCTGCAATGGATGTAGATGTGAATATTGATTCAGTTATATCTTCTGCTACGGATGCATCTCCTCAAGTCAATGAATCCTCTAAACCCACAACTTCCAGTAATAAGGAATGTCAGGCTCAGCAAGTATTGTGTGATCTACCACAAGCAGAACTTCAGCTCCTTTGCTCATTGCTTGCTCTAGAAGGGTATGGTTATGATTATGCTTGTTGATTAATGTTAACTCTTTTATCTGGGCTTTTGTCAGTTTGCCTTAATTTGGTGTATTTACTTTTGATATCTGAACTTACTTTGGGAGTGTGGTAAGAGTCATAAGTTTTCCTGGCATATGAGGTTCCGTTTTTTAATTATATCATTCATTACTTGGGTCTTGACACTTGTTCCATTTATGTTTAGTTTTATTACTACTCCACAATTCAAAGTCAATTGGGTCTGGCTATTGTTCTAAAAACAATGTAGAATTTAGTGATGTGGATTTCATCTAATATTTCTTTTATTATTTCCAGTTTGTCTGACAATGCATATGGTCTTGTTGCGGAGGTAATGAAAAAACTAGTGGCCATAGCTCCAATTCACTGTAAGTTTTTTGTCACTCATCTGGCAGAAGCAGTTCGAAATTTGACTTCATCTGCAATGGACGAGTTACGCACCTTCAGTGAGGCAATGAAAGCTCTTCTGAGTACAACGTCTTCTGATGGCGCAGCAATTTTAAGAGTTTTGCAAGCCTTGAGTTCCCTTGTCACCTTATTGGCTGAGAAAGAGAATGATGGAATAACTCCTGCCCTTTCTGAAGTTTGGGGAATCAATTCGGCCTTAGAGCCCTTGTGGCATGAGCTGAGCAGTTGTATAAGCAAGATAGAAGCCTACTCTGAGTCAGTATCCGAGTCTATTACCCCTTCTAGAACATCTGTGTCCAAACCATCCAATGTTATGCCTCCACTTCCAGCTGGTTCTCAAAATATTTTACCATACATAGAGTCATTTTTTGTTTTTTGCGAGAAGCTACATCCTGCTCAGTCAGGTGCTAGTACTGTCACAAATGTTCCTGTAATATCTGATGTGGAAGATGCCAGCACATCTGGTATTCGGCAGAAAACATCTGGATCTGCTACAAAACTAGATGAGAAACATGCTGCTTTTGCCAAGTTTTCAGAGAAACATAGGAAACTATTGAATGCTTTTATCAGGCAAAATCCTGGCTTGCTTGAGAAATCTTTTTCCCTTATGCTGAAGACTCCAAGATTTATTGATTTTGATAACAAGCGATCCCACTTCCGATCAAAAATTAAACATCAGCATGACCATCACCACAGTCCATTAAGAATATCAGTGAGAAGGGCATATGTTCTTGAGGATTCATATAACCAGCTTCGCATGAGATCAACTCAAGATTTGAAAGGAAGGTTGACTGTTCATTTCCAAGGTGAAGAAGGTATTGATGCAGGTGGGCTTACAAGGGAATGGTATCAATTGTTGTCTAGAGTTATTTTTGACAGAGGAGCATTGCTCTTTACTACAGTAGGCAATGAATCAACATTTCAGCCAAACCCTAACTCTGTTTACCAAACAGAACATCTATCTTATTTCAAATTTGTTGGCAGAGTGGTGAGTTCTTCTTACGAATGTTTTTAATGTATGCGTTTTGTTGCATATACCTTTTACTTATCCCTTTCTACATTATCCAGGTTGGAAAAGCATTATTTGATGGTCAGCTCTTGGATGTCCATTTTACTCGGTCATTCTACAAGCATATCCTTGGGGTCAAAGTTACATACCATGATATTGAAGCTATTGACCCTGCCTATTTCAGAAATTTGAAATGGATGCTTGAGGCAAGTGTCTTTTGTAGTTTTTCCGTTAGCCTTGTCAGTCTTTGCAATAGTTACCTTTCATATTCATTGTGAAAATTGTCTCATGTTTATGGTATGACTGCAGAATGATATCAGTGATGTTCTGGATCTTACTTTTAGCATTGATGCAGATGAGGAAAAGTTGATTTTGTATGAGCGGACAGAGGTTCTGACTTTATTTCAAAACTATTGAGATAATTTTATTTGTGTATTGTATTGCACATTGTTTGTATCTAATTTTAATGAACTTTCTATAGGTAACTGATTATGAGCTGATTCCTGGTGGACGGAATATGAAAGTTACAGAGGAGAATAAGCACCAATATGTTGATTTGGTTGTTGAGCATCGGTTGACTACTGCTATTCGTCCTCAAATAAATGCTTTCTTGGAAGGGTTCAATGAATTGATTCCCAGGGAGTTAATATCTATATTCAATGACAAAGAGCTGGAATTATTGATCAATGGACTTCCTGATATTGATTGTGCGTTTTTTTCAATATTAACATTACCTTTATTGAGGCCACACATTTATGCTGGCTATCTTTATTAGTGTTCAAATTCATGAAAAGAAAATTTAACAATCTTTTCTACATTTCATTTCATTTCATTTCAGTGGATGACTTGAGAGCAAATACAGAATATTCTGGGTATAGTGGAGCATCACCGGTTATCCAATGGTTTTGGGAGGTTGTTCAGAGTTTCAGCAAAGAAGACAAAGCTAGATTGCTTCAGTTTGTGACAGGCACATCCAAGGTATTGCTTTTAAGCTTTAAACCTTCTGATCTTTATGTATTTTATTTACAAAAAAAACCCTGTGATTTTCCATGTTGAATCATGGCCACTTTGCTGCTTGTGGCTTCACATTGGAATAATTTTATTTTCTGCTCAATACCTTTGTGTTTTGATGCAAAAGATGAATTCAATTAAATATTAGCAATATATATTCAAATCCAGTTCATGTGAATATCGAGAATCATGTAATATTGAGAAAGTTGAATACTTGTGTTTCAATGGAAATTCTTTAGTGAAAACGCACTCCTCAGATTTCCTATACGTACACAGTTGAAAAAGCTTTTGAACTAAACACAATAATTAATTCAATATTAAACCCTAAACCCTAAACACAATAATTAATATTATCTCCTCCTAACTCAACAGACACATTTCAGAATTAATTAAGTTTTTGATTCACAATTGCCTTTAGCATTTAATGCAGCAATTTCCAGTAGCTTTTAATGCAGCATTTGCCAGTAGATTAGTTTCTATTCTAACAGACACTTAGGCAAGAAGTATAAGTAGTTGGCCTTGTTTTCGTGAGAACTATTAATTCAGTGATCTGAGTTGTGATGGAGATAAGACGCGCTAATTGTTTTGTTCCTGCTGTCAATTTACACCCTTGATCTAAGCTATACTGGTTTACCTCGAAAGACAGTATTTAATATCATTCTTATAATAATCAAATTATTATGTTCCTTGTTTTGTTAATCTGATCATGCAATATATAATTTTCAGGTGCCTTTGGAGGGTTTTAGCGCTCTTCAAGGAATTTCAGGTTCCCAGAGGTTTCAGATACATAAAGCATATGGCAGTTCTGATCACTTGCCTTCTGCACATACTTGGTACCTTTTTTCTACTTTTCAGTTTATATTTTCTCAGCATTTTTTAGAGATTTCTTAGGTATTTAATCACTTGATGGATCAATTATTATGACGTCTTGACATTAGTAACACGGAGTATTTTTTATGCAGTTTCAATCAATTAGATTTGCCAGAGTATCCATCCAAACAACATTTGGAAAAGAGGTTACTTCTTGCCATTCATGAAGCAAATGAGGGATTCGGATTTGGTTGACAAGTTTTTTGTTTCTTTCTTTTTTGGGAGGGGTGGGGTACGAAAACAAACTGTATTACATTTTAGGTTACAAGCTATTTAAAAGCTTTTACTGGGGGTTGACAAGATTTTCAACATTATATCATGTTAATATGTTGTACAGTTCTATATTTGCAATGGGAAATGCTTCGGCGGTTTTTCAATAACCTGTTCACTGTGCCTTTGGGACCTACGGGTAACTCATTTTTCACTTGAGCAATATTTGATGAGATTCCAGAAAGACAAGTAGATCTCCTCAATATTAAAAATTCAATGTTTCCCTCAGACCTAAAATTTATTATTATTAGTCCAGATAAGCACCACTTCTTTGCTTGTTTTAGTTTTTATTTATCTTATTTTTGCTTCATATGCATGCTATTCTGAATTTTTTGTGGTATATGTTATATATATTTGTATTAAAAATTTCGTTTTGCCTCAAGTTGAATAATATAGATATTTATGTATAATTAGATTTGAGGAAAACTTAAATAAAATATATTCACAATCAGTGTTGCTTTGTTATTTTTTAATGTTTAGAATGGCTCGAATTGTGTTTGCATTGAAGAAAACTTATATAACTTTCCTGTATTTTATAATGTAAGCGTTCATTGTGTGATTATTTCTTGTTATTTAGAATTGAAATATAGTAATGAAAGAAAAAATGCGTAAAATAATAATGGAATTAAATTGTGTGCCGATTATTTTCTCATTTCTTTTCTTCAATTTCATCTTCATCAATTCTTAGCATTTAAAAATTATAAAATAACAGAAGAATATAAATATTTTGTTTTGCATAGAACTGTGCTGCAATAATTCCCACTCCGTCTTACACTGTTTGTTTTCAGTCAAATACTTTTCATGCAAATGGATATGTGGGTGCCATCCATGTTTGCATTCACTGAATATCGTGAAAATGCGACCGAGGAAAGGTGTGTCTCACTAAAGTGTGGAGAAAGCATGAGAAAACCAACTTGGCACCAATGACTTTACAATATTGTTCTTGACTTTATTCAAGAGTGTCTGCACGTAACAATGCTCATGTAGAGATTTTTGAGCTTTGCAGTACGGTGGAGTTCTTAAATAGTCATCAATGGAGGTAGATGAGTTCACTGGGTTCATAAGCGTGAGATATTTGGTGTGTGCGAGGTTTTTTGCTTAGAGCTGAGCTACTGAGAGTGATATGTATGTGTTTGAGGTTTAACACAACTGTTGGCGTGGTGGTTTGGTGCTCATTCCGTGATGTTTTCAGTAAGCATTCATGGTTATGGTGTCGTAATCAATTAGGTTCTTATTGGAAACCGATTACATGAGACAAAAAGCCACACAACATCGATTATATAATCCTAATTCTAATCACAACTCTAACCTTAACCACAATCATAAGCCCAACCATAACCCTAACACCCACCCTAAACCTAACCACATCATAACCCTAGTTCCTACCACACATATAACCATAACCCTATCCATAAAATCACAAACATAAACCCTAACCATAATATAAACCCAATTCATAAACCCTAATCCTTATACTTACCTACTACCACTAACAACCCTTAACCCTCAACCAAAAGCCTAACCATCAACCTTAACCAAAAGTCTAATGATCAACCTTAACAAAAATCTTAACCATCAACTATAAACTTAAAGTGATGGTTTGTTTTGAGGTAGTAATTGAAGTTATATGGTTGTTTGTGTGCAAAAATTTGTCTAAATGTATAATGATAATCATTGATCTATCTATTTCAATGACATCAAGAAATCTACACTTACCTCCTACCACTAACAACCATTAACCTTCAACCAAAAGTCTAACCATCAACCTTAACAAAAATTCTAACCCTCAACTATAAATTTAAAATGATGGTTGTTTTGATGTAGTAATTGAAGTTATATGGTTGTTTGTGTGACTAAATGGACAATGATAATCATTAGTCTATCTATTTCAATGATGCCGAGATGGATAACAAATTTTCTACAAATGACTATCTTGGTGGTGTCGACTTTAATCTAATTGCACACCTACAAGGACATATCAAATTGCATACACAAGAAGTAGCATTGGCGTTCCTTTGCATCCTCGCATATGGATTGCACGTGTTGTATTTGTTAATAAAAGCCAAAAATTTTATACTAGAATTCATATCATGAAAAGAGCATCGTCGATAAGAAATAATGTTGTATTTAGTCCATATTGAAAGATGTCGTGACATTATTTGCATGAGACCAGAATAATAGGTACGAGGATTGTAAAGGATGTATTTCGATCAACAAATTGAGGAATAAGTCACTAAATTTCCCTGCATCATTAGCCATAACATAAAGAATTAGAGTAATTAATCCTTCTTTCATTGATACGAGGAAACGATGTCCTATCATTCTTATAATGTTTTGAATGGAATTTTGATGTTGGAACCTCGTATCTTAAACAACAACCAATTTTATTTATACTTTAAGAAATTTTGTTTGATTTTGTTCTTATATATAAATGTGAATTTGTTACCCATTAGAATTGTTTTGGTGCCATAGATGACACTCATGTTCGTATGAAGGTCCCACGAGCAAATGTTCCTCGTTTTCACAGAAGAAAAGATTGGTTAACTCATAACATATTCGCAATTTGTGATTTTGACATGAAATTCACAAATGTTTTGGTCGGATTGGAAGGAATAACCTCTGATTTTAAAATATTGAAGGATTCATTCGTATGAAAGGATTCATTGGTCATACCGGAAGGTGAGTTAAATGTGATTTTGGAGTCCACAATATTAATTGCATCACAATACTTATAAGTAATTATTATAATTTAATGTTGTAGGAAAGTACTACCTTGGAGATGCTAGTTTTATGCTAAACCCCCAAGTTATAACACCATATCACATGATTCAATAGCATTTAAAAGAATACTCCCAAAGAGATCCACATAATGCTCACAAGTTTTTTAATCATCGTCATTCATCATTTCAAAATGTAATTGAAAGAACATTCGGTAAAGAAGTTATCTGTGAGTTGATAGAAAAAGATTTAGATGTATCACTCAGAAGTTTGTGAGGATGACTATAGGTTTGGGTCACACATTAGGGACTATAACAAATGAAATATGGAGAGATTATGTAAATAATTAATTTTATGTAATAAATTATATTATTAGTGAGAACATTTGTTGGTTTCATGTTGATATTTGCCCATAATGAATATTTATTTGTTGTGTTATTATTATTATGAACATTTTTTTAATAGGTTTTAACATGGATCGCAGGAAGAATATTTTTCTAGAATAATTTGCAGGTATTTGAGAGTTCACAAAATGGATCGAAAATATGGTTCCAACTGCTGAGTGTCATGGTGGATGATGCATGCTTGGATAACATGATTGATTATGGTTGGACGACATATGGTTACAGTAATATTTTTGAAACCATACGTCAATCTGGATTGATGGGGATTACAAAGAACAATTCCAAGAATAAATAGAAAAGTTTGAAGGATATATGGCGCGAGGTCAATGATCTTTTTAGTGGACTTAGTTGTTTCTCATGGAACGAAACTATTAAATAATTCGAGGTTGAGGACAAAGTTTGGGATGTCTTGGTCCACATAACATACAACTCAAACCTAAAAGTTCATACATCAACAAATATTTATAAAAATTTAATGTAATTGGTTAACATGATTTTCAAGAAAATCCATCAGTTGCAAAGTGACATGTAAATCCCATTAGACAATACTACTTAATGGAGGAATTGTGGAGAGTTAATCGTGCTATAGGGCAAGGGGTGAGGACATCCTGACAGGCTAGATAAGGAATGCGGACACAACAATTTAATGTTGATATGAATGATAATAATATGGTGTATATATTAGAGGAGCTATAATTTGATGCCACAGTGGGAAGCTCCTTGATCACTTATGTCGCAGATCGATTCATACAACCTTGGTGTGATTCCATCAGCCTCATTGGTGCCATCTCATCCATCTAGTGGTATTTCTTCCTTCTAGGGTTCAAAAAGAAAAACCCTATGGTGGAGGTCAATGACACACAATTTGACAAGCTTAATGAGGTTTTATGTAGTCAGTGATGCCATTGGGAGGGTTAATATTGGGATAGATATGTTGTCTGATATTGATGACCGACAAGCCATACCATTTGAGCAAATAGTTGTGGTAGTGAAAGAAAATATGCAATATAATTGACGACATGCACTTGCATAGGAATGACGAAATGACCTATTTTATGAACACATTGGCTTGATGCCTTGTATGACAAGTTTTCAGTACTCAGAAGTTTATATCTGGGCCAATTGAGATGGACATACTGGATGTTGATGTTTTTTATTAGTGTTATGACTTCCTATGTGTTCACCCATATGTGTAAAGCATCTTCTTGACATGTCCCTAGAGCATTGAATGAGGAAGTTGCTTTATATAATGGTTGAGAGTCGTTACGCTAGCTTACTTTGTATTTATTTACGGATATTTGTGTACTTCTTGATGAATAGTTGTTTCATTTTAACATCTTGGACATGTAGTTTGATTTAGGACAACTATTGAGCACTTTTTTTTTTAATTCAAATATATTATATTCTAAAAATATTTGATGTGAAAATATTTAATTATTTATTTCATATTACATCTTTGATTTAGTTGTTATGATATAATACTATGCTAATGTCTACTGGTTTCCTCCATCATATGTCCTTAGTTTGTAGGAATAATTTCTTCATCTACTAAGAGACATCACATTTGTAGATAGAGTCAAGGAAAAGCCTCTATAGATGATGAAGTTCATGTTCCATGACCCTCCGGTATTGAGGATGTACTAAATCATACACAATATTTTAGTCCGCGTGAGCAAATAATAGAATATGGCAAGGGATTTTATGGTAGAGCAGTCATTCCACCTAAAATAAATAATTTTCCTTTCTTTGTGTCATTAGGGTTTGAGTTTCAACATCATTTGTAACATCAAGGTTTGAAACATTTTGTTGCGTTGAAATATCCATATTTTGGAGATTTTCATCATAGTGTTTTTATTCAATATGAGGATCATCTAATGGTAACCTCTTCATTGAGGTTAACCAAAAGAGGATTGTTATTTGCCCTTCATTTTGACAAAAACATGGCTCTACCTTGTGACTACGGATCATGACTAGGTTTGAAGTGGATTTATCCATCCATTCAACTCTTGAGCTAGGATGGTCCCATTATTTCAGAAAAAAAAAATATTGAACAAGTTCAATATCTATCAAATAAATAGTGTCTGGTAGCATGGTTAGGATGTGTAGGACAATGGCGAAGATGCACAATATCCAATTATATTGGACAATTATGTTCATGGCAGTGCACCTTAGACCTCAATCCTCGATCATTCTCACATGTTACCACAAATTTGGTGCGATAATCAAGAATTGCAGGAAAGTATGAACCTAAATATTAAGAGACATTTTGACAAGGTCCATAAAAGAATTGACGACTTGCAACATCAACTTCATGACTTTTAGGAGCTTTTTTAGTTATAGATATCTGACTGGATCATTAGTATTCCTTATGCACGCACTTTTTGCAAATAACTTCTTTACCTTTACACAATTAAATTTTTATTTTTAATTGAATCAAATAAATCTTCTGACCATACATATATTTCAATAATTTTACATAATTCATATTTTTTCTAAAGTTAACTTTTACACATTACCATAAATAATATTTTAATTACAAACAAGTATAATCCACAAATAAATAAATCAAAAATATTTTTATACTATTTTTACATACAGAAAATTTTGTAATCTTACTTTTTTATCAATTAAAGAAAAATTAATTTCATTACATTCATTGCACTACTCACAAACTTTCATAATTTTTTCTTAATATTTTCTACTCTATTTACCTTAATAAAATAAATTCACTTTTCTCACAATTTCCTCTTAAATAATCTAAAATCTACTGCCTTTGCTATCCCCACCTGCTTTATATCATATTCTTTATTTTTTTAATGTTCTGTTATTTTTTCCTGAAAGACTATAGATAATTTTTCTGTTTAGAATAAGTCAAAACATTGTTTCATTGGAGATTTTTTTAGACCATGACAATTTTTCACATGTACGGAAGTTTGCTTCACTAAATTAAATTGAAAATGCAGTCACTATCGTAATTCACTCGTAATCTATTCACTATCATAATTCACTCGTAATCTATTGGGAACATGTATGTCCACACACCATTCAAAAGTTTTATATCAATGGCATTTATTCTAAGAGATAATACATTCGATTTGTCAAATAAATAAATATATTATAAGAGATCATACTTATGTTTAGTAAATTGAATTTTTTTTATAATTAAAATTACCATTTTTTATGTTATTTTCAAATCCATGGTTATATATGAAAACACTGCTAGTTTTTATAATTATTAGTTAAAAACACATTTAACACATTATTTATTTTTAAAATAACAAAAATTTAAACTCAAAGAAAACAGTGATGACTAATAGATGGGAAATGCAAGCATTCAAAATTGTTAAGGACATAAGTATTTGTGTGGACTTTTAGTTATCTAAAATGAAAACATATTTTAGAAATTTTGTTTAACGAAAGTGTTTTTAAGATATTTCTTAAAATAAAAAGACTTTAAGGTGATCTACTACTTATATATATTATATTTAATTTTCTTAACAGATTATTTCTTTGAATATATAT
>Ga0123341_1000413_pt1 | contig 25348 bp, 12 predicted proteins | sample Turbeapinknodule_FD_89959 | JGI IMG/M metagenome (GOLD analysis project Ga0123341, IMG submission 89959) | Root nodule microbial communities of legume samples collected from Mexico - Turtle bean Mexico pink nodule | ecosystem: Host-associated > Plants > Roots > Nodule | place: Mexico: Nepantla...
TATTTTAGATTTTAAATTAGTCTCTAAAAAACTAATAAAAATTATTTTAGAATATAAAGTAATTAGTAACTAAAACCATGGTACTTAATAATTAAATTTGATTGTACTATATAATAAATTTGACATTGAAGAATTAAATATAAAAATCTTGAAAAGTTTAAACAAGCCATGGTAAACAATATCTAAATCAATAGACTTAGAAACCATGCACATGACAACACTCTTGGAAAGCTAAGAGAACAATACTCAAAGGGGAAGAGGAAAAAAAGAGTAAATAGATGAGCTTGAGAGTGGACTAAAAAACTCTAGATGTAGATTTAGATAGTGAAAATATGAATTTGATGGTCAAGAAGTTTTAAAGCTCTTAAGAAACAAGAACAAAAGCAAAACCCAACAACTAAGCTAGACAAACAAGAAGAGTGATCAACCCTCTAGCATAATATGTTATGAGTGTAGTAAGCCTAGACAATTAAACCTAAATGTCATTTATTAGAAACTAATCTTGTTGATGATTAAGAAATATAAGAAAATATTTAAAATGAAGAAAGCTTTTGTTGTTTGGGAGGATAATGCCTCATCTTTTTCAAGTGTGTCTAGCAACAACTAAGAAGAAGCAAACCCATATTTGTTGGTTGATAAATTTTCAGAAACCAATAGTGTAAGTAACACTTATTCTTCTAAAAATAAAAATGTGAAAAATAGGAAAATCATAAGAAGGAATGATTGAATTATGATTTAATTAATTTCTAAAAATTTTCACAAACATAGTCTCACTATAAGTCTAGTAAAATTTCTAGTTGAGATGCTAGATGATAAATATTTCGTTGATGAACTCATACAAATGTAAGTTTGAACTAAGTTGACTTGATGAAGCAGACTGACTTAACGAAGTATGATTTCATAAGTAGTTTTCAAAATGGTACATCTGATGAAATACGAACTATGTTAGTTCAACACTTCATCATATATTTATTCAAACAGACATATTTGAAATCTTATTTTAAATGAATCTCTTTTGTCTAAAAGGTCACAATAGATGCAACTTTTGAAACTTAAATAAATCACTTGATTGATGTATTTTCACATTTAAATTAACTTGTGATCATATCATAGTTCTTGCATCTAACCAAGCACTTGTTTAAAATCTTAATTTTGAGAATACTCTGATAAATACTTGTGACAATGCAACCTATGTTCTCTTTTCTTCTTCTTGATTGAAGAATTTACATAGGTCCTGGAAGAAGATAATCGTTGAGAGTTAGTTCCTGTCTATTGAGTAACTTCAATTATTCTTATGTCCTTTTTCGTTATCAAGCTTGAATATAGTTGTTTCATTAAATGCACTTCATCTTTACACAAATATCCTTGATTATTGACAATACTCGTCTCCATAGGTACATACCATTTTACACCAATTCATAGTAAAAGTGCACATTGTACAAGGCATATAGCTGGATTAGAGTTGACAATACTCTTTATGTTAGGAGGTTGGTGAAGAAAGTAGCTCTAGCTCTTTTCCAAAAAAGAATTTTATGTTGAATTTGGCTCGCATCTTTAACATATCTCTTTGGTAGATGAACACTCCCTACAACATAGAATAAGCATCTAGATTTAGTTTGAAGTTTGAGGTTAGTTTAGTCTCTGTATGTATAATCTGAATTTTTATCCACGTTTCATCTGGTCTTGTATATGCCTTATCATACTTAAGAGAGGAGATCACAATGTTGTACCATTTATCAAATGAAACATTTACGTCTTACATGATCTATTGTTTTCATAAAGTTATCATCTTACAAACGAAACATGATCATGTTTTATACTTAACTATTTTTAGCACTCAAAAAAATTCTAGGGTATTGGACTTTTGCCTTAACAATAAAAAATGGTCAACTTCTTTATGCTTTCGATGAAATGTATGAATAAGTTAAAAGACTATTTTTTAAAACAATATATTAAAGGAAGATAATAGATGGTTAGAAAATAAAGTGAAGCAATTAGATGAGAGGAAAACTACAATTTTAAAACTAATGTGGAAAGTCTAGAAATGATTTATAATTCCTATTGTAGTTGTGAAGCTAATTTCAAAGTTAAATTTTATGAATGGGAATCTTGCAAGATTTTAGAAGGAAAAGTAAAATTCCATGAAGGTGAAGTTGCAAGATTAAAAATTGGAAAGTATAACTTGAATGTCATCTTTAATTCTCAAATAGATGTAAATGAAAAATTTGGTCTTGGATTTAAAAAAACCATAAAAATAAACAATTTTAGAAAAATGTTATTTCAGAAAAGTTGGTGAACCAAGGAGAAATATACAAGGATTCCCAAAGTTAAACAGCTTGTCACTAACATGAGAGGGTCCATATTTTTTAGGGACCTAGTTAGATTTTGATTTAGTTGTTTTTTCAAGGGTGGAGCAAACGGAGTTTGAAATCTAGATGCTCCTACAAAATATTCAGGTGAAAATGTTCTTTAATGTGAAATCTTTTTGTTTGAATCATTCAATACTCTTGGATGTTTAAAGGTTGTAGTTAAATTGATAATATACCTAGATATATTAAATGTGTTTTTTGAAAATGCTTTTAATGCAGTATAATCTGTTCTTTTGCAATTTAAGTGATTATTTATGATTTTAGAACACATTTTTCGAAATAGGATAATATTTTTCAAAATAAAATTTTTAGAATGCATAAACACGCTTTCAAATATGGGTTTAGGGTCCAGAGAGTTTCAAATATCCAACTCCACACGTTCTAAAGGCTTTTGCTTCCTACACCCCTATTTTCCAACATGTATCCTCACAATTGGATGAAATGATTGAAAGCGTCTGCGCTACCATTGCAGCCACTATTGCACCATCACCACTGCAGAAAAAGAAGAGAAGGAGAACGTTACAGAGGAAGAAGAGAAAAAAAGAACTCGTTCCAAAACACATGTCATGTGTTCCAAAAAGTTTGTTTTAGAAAACTCATTATATACACTAAGGAGAGTTTGTTTCACAAATTTTGCTCCAAAATGTATTTCATAGTTCTACATATTTTATTCCAAAATTCTTGTTCCATTGGAACATTCTCTTTCCCTATCATCCCATGGTCACCTTTCTCAATGGTTGACATAATATAGAAGAGGACATGGGATGGAGGAATGCTCTCCAAAAAAAATGAAGCAAAAGAGACATAATGCAATTCTATAGAGGGGTGTAGGAAGAAAAATATATTGTATTTCAGATTTTTCAATTAAAATACAAAATCGAAGTATATAAATATTATATTTTATTACATATTACACAATTCAAAATACAAATTTTGTATTTTAAATTAAACAATTTAGAATAAAAAAAATCACAAATATTAAGTATTCCGAAGTCTTCGGATTTTACAAACCAGAACTAAAAAAAGTCAATAAAATATAGAATAATTTTGGTATTTTAAGAAGTATGAGTTAGATGAAGTGAATATGTAAATGCCGGAAGAAATTGCCGGTCAACATTTTGCGATTTGTCTAGGAAACAAAATTCAGAAACTTTCTTAGTGACCCATTCAGTTCAATCACAAATAACAATTTTTATAAAAGTAAATTGTATAATGCTTCAGAGTCCATTCTTATAAAAGTAAATGAAGTACTGTGCAGTGTAATAATGAATTATTGTATTTATATGTGGCTCCAATTTAAAAAAGAAAATTCCATGCTAGACAAAGGGCAAGACACAATATCCAGCAAGCAACACTATATTTCATTTCACTTGGAGAAAAAACTTTACATGTTCTCAACAATCCTATATTTGCTAGTTCACTCACTGTCATACCTACAAAAATTCTAGCGCATTGGTGAAAAGGCTTCAGCAGCAAGAAAGAATTGGTTTCATTTTTTTTTATCCAAAATACTACAGTTATGTTTCCTGATCTCTCACAGCATGGTCTGAGACAGTTCCCTCAGATGATACCTCCACTTCTTCGGGCCGTTCAACCCGAGAGGGATCTGACTGAGTCTTGCTGGAATCTCCACTGTCAAGGTCATGTACTTCTTGCTCTTGAGGTGGACACCAAATTTTTGGTGAAACCTGCCTAGGATTCTTATTTCTAAAGGCACCTTCTGAGTCTTTGAATTTGGCTCTTCCAACGGGCCTTGGCAATGGAAGCTTGCTGTCAAGAAAGTTCGATGCACCGGTAGTGATCGATGGAAGATGGGGGCCAGAAGCAACACAGGCTGCAACCAACTGAAGCACTTCGGGAGATGGAGACATCCCTGAAATTGCTTTTTTTGAAGAGTGTGACGAGTTTGCCACTTTCAAGTTTAGAGGAGGCAAGTTAAGGTCAGATTCAATCTGCTGAGGTCCTAGAGGTCCTGTCTGAGAAAGTAGAGGCAATGGCGGGCCCGAAGGAATGGAGCTTGAGGCACCATTATCAACATGGTGACTGCTGTGCAAGTCCCTGCTGTTTCCAGCAAAATCTGGAAGACCCCGATTGAACTTATGTGATCTTCTCTTCTTTTTCTTTTTTACACTACACCTGGGGTCCTTTGGTAGGGAAGGAGGTGGTCCAGGAATCACAAATGGAGGAATTGTAGGCTTATCTTCCCCATACAACAGACGAACTGATTGAGCAATGGCTGATACTGTGGGTGGCAATTCAGGATCGGGAAGTTTGGCAGGGGAGCGAACAGCTTCTCGTAACCAGTGGGGAAGCTTGTCTTTTGAAGTACTGCTTCCACCCACTTCCTCTACTTTTGAGTGCAAACGATCAGATCTAATTGGATTAGATAACAATCCAGAACTAGTAGATTCACCATTACCTACATTAACATGATTATCACGCATATCATGTTGTGATCCATCTAGAAGTATGGGCAACTTTCCACGCTTGGTGTTTCCTTGGTCATCCTCCTTCTGCTGTGCATCAATGCTGCCTGAGCAATTCAAACCTAAAGAGCCCAAGGTACTGGTTCCAAAAGAATTGAGCAGAAATGGTCTTTCAGTCAGTACACTGGAAGAAGTACCTGGTCTATCAGATGTTTCAGCAGAAGCACCTTCAGGAAATTTAGATCTGTTTTTATCATAACTCCAAGATGGTAGGGATACATAGTGTTCATTTTGCATACTAGGTCGGTCCAATGCACTAAAATGTGACAGACTAGATGCAGAATCACCTATCCCCAATTTCATGTCAGTCAGATGGTTATGAAATTTTGGTGGCAAGAAAAATTTGCTCCCATGCAAGGCCCTTTCCATCATGCCATCAGAGATGGGAAAATGTGCTGATTTGGTAGACTTTGTCATCTTGGAGGATCTTTGAGTAGGAAAAGGTGGCCCCTGAAAGACCTTTACCTGTTCCTCTTCCCACCTCACTGATAAATCCTCAGATGTTTTATACTTTGAAAACTTTAACTTGGGATCTCGGAGCATAGCATCCCAATTACCTCTCCCATGCCTACGAACACCAATCCATAGGGAATCAAGCTCATCTTCAGACCACCCATCGGATTTTGACTTCTTTTTCAATAAATTACTTGATCCAGATCCGGTTCTCATCATTATGTTTTCAAGCACCTTCCTATGGTTTTCAGGGAAAGATGAGAACGTGGTTGACCTTTGTCCCAAACCCAAAGTAGGGGGTACATCCCTGTCTTGCTGATTATATCTGAACAAATCTTCAGGGGGTATTTTGAAATTAGGCAATGCTGGCATTGTCGGAAGGTCTTGAATAGATCCATTCAAAGATTCAAGTCTTCCTCCTATAGATAAATTAGGCAAAAGGTCCAGATGTGAATTTGGTATGCTCTTGGTTGTAAGTGGAAACCTTGTCAGCAACCTTTCATCAAATGGCAGGTTTGGCAATGCCATCTTCTCCTGAAAATGAGAGAATCTAGCACCTGAATTCTCAAATGCATCAGATTCCTTTCCATGCACAGAGGGTGGAAACTGCAAAATAAAAACAAAAAGAAGGAAAGGATACAAATCATAAAGACAGATCCGTAATGCCAACTACAATTGACAACGAAATCCAGACATGTATTAAGAGAGCATACGGGAACAAATGGGAGACTGTTATCAGGGATGCTATTTTTGAAACTTGGGTGTAAATTTTCTGTGGATGCATCTGCCAGCTTGGTATTTGCTGTCACTTCCTTACTTCTCGCCTCAGCATCCATTGTTGTCCCAGAGCAAGGGGCAAGACTGAATGGAAACTCTTGTCTGGATCCATGTCTATTTTGTCTCCAATTTAACTTTGAAGTATTGCTTTCTGATGACTCTATTTGTTTTGCATTGGGAGCACAAAGCCCTAGTACGGGCAACAAATTGTTGGTGGATATATTGTTTGTCATGCTCAGCCCCCCCTTAGGATGACTAGGAAGAAAAATATCAGGGAGAGAACGGCCTAGGTTACTGACAGAAGCATCGAAGTGACTGCTCATTTTATGTTTGGAAAGCTTGTCAATCCTTGATAAGGAGTCAGCGTTGCCATTCTGAGCTTCTGAAAGTTGTGTGTATTTGCTGTCCTCTAAGTTTATAGAAGGCAACTCTTGAACCGAGTGTGTTGGTCCAGCCCCTAGATCCCCACCCTTGGCAATGACTGATGAATGTGAGAGTAACTCGTTACCTAGAAGACCCTCAGGATTTGCTTCTTTAATCGCCTTCCTTCGGGCAAGTAGTTCTTTTTGCCGGGCTCGGAGTTTAACACTGTAAAAAATAGCAAGTGAAAATATTCAGCCTCAGAAGCTCATTTAATCATAAAAGCATACTATTGGTATACAGAATCTACCACTGCCAGAGGAAATGATATCTTGTTCCGCTAGTATGAAATTACTGATTAAAATACTTGAACCACAATTAAATAATCACATCAGTAGAATTAGTTCTGATGAAGGAACACCAGCATACTATAAATTGTTAAGAGGAAATTAAAGCATGGATGTTCATATTACCATAAACAATTTATCAACAGCATGTAGGACTTGCTAAGAGCTTTAGGTATATCATTTCCAGAAGTTAAAATTAAGGTATTGGAGGCTTATATTTACATGCATTAAACAACTCCATAAAAAAAGAGAGGAAAACAAACAAGGAACTCCTTGACAATTTACTAAAGCACTCAGAAAAACAAACTTCTTAATAGAATAATGCATTGCAATCGACGACATACTGTCAAAAGAAACACACCCTTGAAGATGAACATGTATGGATTTCCCTTAACATTATTCAATAACTGTGAAGTAATTCAGAAAGTTAAAAAAACAAGTCATACTATTTTGTCTTATGGGCCATACTGTCAAAAGAAACACACCCTTGAAGATGAACATGTATGGATTTCCCTTAACATTATTCAATAACTGTGAAGTAATTCAGAAAGTTAAAAAGACAAGTCATACTATTTTGTCTTATGGGCCCGTCCTGCTGGTGTATATTCACGCTCAGGCTCTGGTTCTGGCTCTTTTTCCTCTTCACCACCACTCTGGTTGAACAAGCACACCAATAGGAAACATTAAGAAAAGACCAACAGAGTTTCTAAAAGAGTTAAACTGAACGTACTGGAGCTAAAGTAATAAAACTGATTAACAGAAGAAAATTTCAACAGTTAAAAAATAAGCAAGTGGCCTTAATTGTAAATATGAGCCTATTTACAGCCTTCCACTCAAACCATAACTAAACTAATACTGAGCTGGAAATAAATTTGGACAGAAATAGCACGACACAAATAAAGTCAGTCCCATTTTACAAGAATAAAATATCCATGTTAAATGCAGCACAAACATTCAATGATAATTGTATGGAGTAACTTGATTAAACTGAAGAAACCAATTCTATCACCCCCCTAGTAAACACTCAAAGTGCCAAAAATGCTAAAGAAAGTTGCAACACAACTGAAGCTTTTTAAATTGGAAGCCATAAATATAGAAAAATGTCATTGGTACACAACTAATAGCTGATTAAAAAATTGTACAAAGACCAAAATAACTTTTCAAAATAGTTTTGGTAGATCTATCACAACAACCAGGGTACAAAAAACAGAGTTGTCATCATAGTTCAACAGCATGGCAAAACCCTAATAGCAGACTTGAACCTAGATAAGGATTTGATATCACTTCTGCATAGGAAAAGTACTAACACCTAATATGTAAAATAAAATGGTTTTTCCCTCGTTTTCATTAAGTTATTTAGAAAGAAAAACATCTTTTTATTTGCATTTCATTATTTTAAAAAAAAACTTGAGACTTTCTACTTCTTTTTATCTTAGTTTAATCCTTCATTATTGATTTTCAGGGAACAAAGCTGAAAGTCCAAAACCAAACTTAACCAACATTTAAGATTTATTAGCTTATATATCTGATGAAACACATGGGAGGATATTTTAAGTATGAGAAACAAAACTTCATCTCCCACCACTGATATTCAGAACCAAATACATAATTAAAAAATATTTATCTTGAAAACTTGTATGTTTTAGTGGTGAGTAGAATCAAACAAATCACCTCACTCATTGTTTCACTTGGATGTGGAGCATATACTTCCCTATACGAAACAGCTTTCCTTTGCCGCTTCCCTCGACCAAGAGCTGCTTCCTCTTCATTTTGATATTTCTCCCACCTACAAACCAAGTTAAGACAAAAATTTAAGGTAAAACATGTTAGTCACACCACTTGATAGCTATCTATGCTGACAAATGCATGACCATATGAATTTTAAAAAAAAAGTGTACTATCATCACTTGTATAGATAAAAATTAAAATAGTTGAATTTTAAAAAAAGTGGCTTCTAATAAGCATAGCTCCTTTACTATCATATGCTCAAAAGAATTCATTGTCTGCTGCTTTAGTTCTTATAAATAAATAATTATACTACTATGTTAGAATCGTAGTTAGGATTTACATGTGTACCCAAATCTTTTAGTTTATAATCATCTGCATTTTTTGTGAGTATTGTGCCACTTCACATAACCAAGACCTGAGTGTACCCACCTTGTGAGACTAAGGACCAGTTTTTTAGAGATTTTAAAATGTTATTAAGAAAGGCTATCAATTAGACCAATTTCTTTTCAATTCAGAAATTCCTCCAAATTTTAATATTGTGGTAAATGAGTTTTCCCAAAAGCCTCCAATAATTTTTTGGATCTTACAAAATTTCACCTTGGTCCACCATCAACTTTTAATTTGGATCCATGGGACTATCAACAGGCTTGCAATTTGCCAACCCGGTCTCCTCTAGAATGTTGAGAGCATATGTTCTCAGTGAAAACAACACCTTCCTCTAATTGAGTCACTTCAATACCTAGGAAGTATTTTAGATAACAAAAATCTTTACTCTGAAAATGGTTGCAAAGTGTTCCTTTATTCAAGAGAGATCCTAGTGGCATTGTTCCTTGTAACAACATAGACCATTAAATATACACACTTCCAAAGAGAAGCATAACAAAAGAAAACTAAATGACCCCTCTCACTTCATTTCCATCCAAAAGCCTGAATAGTATGATTGAGTTTATAAAACCTAGCTACGGGTGATTGCTTCATATAAATTTCCTCCCCGAGAGCAACAAATCCAAGAGGTTGCTCCATATAAATTTCCTCCCCAAGATCACCAAGAAGGAAAACACTTTTAATGTTAAGTTGGTGAAGTGGCCAATGATGGATAGCTGCCATTGCAAGAAAAAGTCTAACAATGCATATACTTTGGCCCCTCCCCATTATCACAATAGCCAAGTCCATAAATTTGTGTATATTCTTTGGCCACAAACCGAGCTTTAAGGCAATCAAACTTCACCACTAAGCCCACCTTTAGTAGCATAGACCCATCATCTACAATCAATCGACTTCTTTCCAAAGGGAAGAGGACAAGCTCCTATGTGCCATTGTAGCAAGGGCGTGTTGTGGTCTATGATGATCAAGTGCCTCATGAATAGTTCTGGGAACAATGGTACAAACAAAGAAAGAAATAATAGGATAACTTAAAATAATCAAAATAGGATATGGATTACGAGTAGAATGAATACTTTTCCTAAAAGCAAAAGGCCAATCTGAATTGAAGTCATGTGAAAGAGATGACGGGGAAGGATACATGACATAGGAAGTTGTTGGAGTATGATCTAAATCATGAGAAACTTTAGGAAGATTAGGAGTTCTTTGTGTCTTATGTTGGTATGTAAAGAGAGGTGGTGGAAAAATACCAGACTAGTTTTCATTTGGGTTGGAGTTAGAAGAACCTGGAATCATCAAAGAACCAAAGGTTGGATCAGGGAGGACATTTTGAATGGACAATGGAGTTACCACAGAGGATGAGAAAATTGGTGTCCTAAAAAAAAGGTAAGATCAACTAACATATAGTATCTTTTGGTAGTTGGAGAATAGCATTGGATCCTTTTTGAAGGCGAGAATATTCCAAAAGAACACATTTAAAAGCCTTTGCAAAGAGTTTGTCTAAACCTGGAGAGACATCGAAGAAACATGAAATAAAGGATAATTTGGAAAAATAATGAAGTGGGGAATTTGATTTTCAAAAGAGGAAAAAGGCGTTCTATTGATTAAAAACTAGCAATGAGCATGGTTATCACTCACCCTGGGTTATCACTCGCGAGTTTACATTCCCACTCACCCAAGGCGAGTTAACTCAAAAGCAAACTCGTTTTTGGAGCAAACCTATCATGTTTTCCTAGTACTTGGTACCTAAATATCTGAATGAATGGTAGAGAATTACACTTGGTACTCCGCATTTAAAAAACTTGGACTCCTTTTTCAGATTTAGACACATGGGCTGCCTTGTTTGGAAAACCATGCAAGGAGTAGCAACTTTCTAGGGCATCACCTATTCTTTTGCAGTATGTGCATTGAGGAGATCCATTCCAACCACCACATCGTCTTCAATTGCTACGACCTCCTCCTTTTCCTCATGGTGCTACCATTGTTGATGTATCAATAACTTCAGCTGAATTTTTATCTTTTAACAAGGTGACCCAAAGAAGTCTAGTGACTAAGTTGTCTATTTAAGGAATCTAATCACCCTAAAATTGTATCATACGATCAAAATCTAAGTGTAGACTTCTCAAAATTAGGACTATGTATAACTTAACAAGTTTTTTGTTCATATCCTCAGATGAATTAACCACAAGAAATCTTTGTAGTTCTTCTATTGTAGCCCGAGCCTTTCTAAGAGGGGCAACTCTTTCAGTCGCACCAAAGAGATATTGACTGTCATTAGCAAAAGTATTTTGTATCTTCTTCAGAAAAGAAGAGCATAACTTAAAGGATCTGAGTATTTCTAAGACATCTTGTTCAACTGACTACCATAAAACAACGTAGTTGGAAGTCCAGTTTCTACCACTAAGATTTACCTTCAGTTACTACACCACTGACTTCCTTTTCCAAATAGTCATGGTATCCTCGACAAAGGAAACATAACACAACAGGCAGACCACGATAAGTAGTTCTTCCTGTTGAGTTTGGCCATGGTAATAGAGCCATAAACATGTTTGAGTGGGAAAAACCCTAAGTTGTGATGAGAGAGGCTTGACCAACTATCCACTTACATCAAAACAGGAAGACAAGCTCTGCCCAAGAGTCACTGACGAGACCAACAACAGTGGTTTGGTGTCATTCTGACACCACGAAGGCAGCACATGGGACACACAAGCCTAGTGACGAGTTGGCAAAGATCAGCACATGATGGTCTATCATGAAGCTTTTGGTCGTGCAACCACGAGGGTTGGGTCATGCTCCTCAAGGCGCACTTAATCTTTACTAGGCAAAACAATGGTGGATGGCAGCCAAAAACAGCAGACAATGGTGGTCTAACTACAAGAGAAGATAAATAGGGCTCTTGATACCAACTTGAATTAGGATATGATAAAAATCAGCTGAGTATCTTGCTCAGCTGATGTATATTTTATATATGCAAAAAAGAAGAATACAATACAAAGAAAAGGTATATCCTGTAACACTCTACCCTTAGGCTAGGTACATATACCCAAAAAGAAGCTTTATAGAAGTTGTACATTACAATAACAATCATGATTTTAACAAAGACAATAAAGCTAATTACCTCACACGCAGTAGTTTGTCCCATTCATTTTCTTCATTGACATTCACTGTGTTATCCTCTCTCTTCTCAGAATTTTGTGGACACATATCATCAGTCCCATCAGGAGGAGATTCACCCACTACATGCTCTTCAGTTGGTTCATCATTCCACTCGAGGGCCTAAGTAAGAGATTTTCAGTCACAAATGGGGCAGAGCTTAATCATTCAATTATATATAACCATAAGAGCACAGTGACACAATTTAAGAAAAAACAAAAGGGAGGGAGAAATTAATCATTTAATTAACATGATAGAATCAAAGTTTGAGAGGAAAAACTTGTAGAAAAAGGGCAACACAGTGCATGAGGCTCCCAACTAGTGCAGTTTGGGGGGTGTAGCGTAAACAGCCTTACTCACACAAGTGGATAGACTGTTTATAGGATTTCAATACATGACAACCAGGTCACAAGGCTTGGCCTTAGACACATGTATCATATTAAAAATAAATGGAATGGATTTCCATAGAATTAAGCACAAGGGGGACAGAAGCATCAACAAATTCTTAGTTTAGGTTGTTTACATGTTAATCCTATAGACAACTTCAAAAACTACATATAGGGTCAAGTATAACCACTAATGACAACAGGAAAACTTAAATAATCATATAAGCACACAAACTACAAAGAAACTTTTACAAGGCAAAGGTACCTAACCTAAGAAAGGAAAAGAATAAAAAGCCAAGAGAAAGAAAAACAAGGGACAAGGGTGCATGTCCATGTCTAAAAACACAAACAAGCAAAACAGGATTCGTGAGTCAAAAAACCTGCCATGTGACTGAGTTTATTGCCCTATTGGTAATATTCTAGCTTCAAGTGAAAGTCCAAAGAAACAATACTTTATCAACTAGAGTTAGTCAATTATCTCACCTTCACTGAACCCAGCATATCATTCTCAGAATCCCCTTCAGCATTATCAGTTGAACCATCTTGAAGGTTTGAACGATCAAGCAATTTTAAAATAGCAATTTCATCCCACAGAATCGTGCTGCTGCTATCAGTACACTTATCCTTGTATACATCTCCCAGACCACCAGTCCTCTTTCGATGCTTATGTTCTACATCTGCTACAGGCTCATCTTTGCTACTATTGTTATTTTCATTCATGTCTTTCCCATTCAGTCCTGGAGAATCGTTGAAGAGTTCCTCAGTTCCCCACTTTAAAATATCTTCTACTTCCTTTTGTGAACCAGACTTATTTACAAAAAGCTGATCAAGCATCAATTTCTTCTTAGCAAGCTGCAAGATGCGCTCTTCAACACTAGCACGAACCACTAGCCGGTATACCAAAAGTCTATTTGATTGTCCAATTCTGTGAGCTCGATTCATTGCTTGGATATCTGCATGGGGGTTGAAATCAGAATCATAGATGATGACAGTGTCAGCAGTAGCCAAATTTATTCCAAGTCCACAAGAGCGAGTGGATAACAAGAAAACAAATCGACTTTTGTCTTGGTTAAAGCGAGAAATTGCTGTCTGGCGATCAGCTACAGAAACAGATCCATCTACTCTCTCATATGTTTTAGGCCCAAATTCTATAGTCAAATAATCCTCCAGGATGTCAAGAAGCTTGGTCATTTGTGAGAAAATAAGAACTCTGTGACCTTCCCTATGTAAAATCTTTAGCATAGAATGTAGAAGAGTCAACTTAGCTGAAGCCTTTATTCTCATTTCATGAAGGAACTCGACAGAACCTGATTCAGGCTCAGTTCCTGGTATGAGGTATGGATGATTACAGACCTTCCTCAATTGCATCACAATATTCAGCATAGACTGTTGGGCGACCCCTTTCCCAATATTCCGCAATATTTGATAATTCTTTGTAAGCATTGCCCGATAATATTCAGCTTGGATGGATGACAACTCAACAGGAACCATTCTTTCTGTCTTGGGAGGGATATTTTGCATGGCTTCCTTTTTAAGTCTACGAAGCATGTGAGGAGCAACAAGTTTTTTCAATTCATCAACTTTCTCAGCAGTCGTAAGATCATTAAATTTCTCCTCAAATAAAGTCAGAGAAGGAAATGAAGCTGGCTGCAGGAAGTTAAGCAAGTTGTACATCTCACCAAGGTTGTTCTGGAGAGGGGTACCTGTCAACAGTACACGGTGTTGAAAGGAGAAGGTATTTAGCAAACTGAAAAGCTTACTTCCAGAATTCTTCAGTCGATGGCCCTCATCAACAACAAGAACTTCCCAAGAAACTCCTCGTAAATGGGAATAATCAGCAAGAACCATTTCATAAGTAGTTAAAAGAACATTAAATTTATAGGCTTCAGTTTTCTTACTCAATCCACTTGGATCATTAGCATGCCATTCATACTGGCGAATCATGGCTCTAGCCTTGGCACAGCCATGATATTCAACAACATTCACATCTGGAGCCCACAGTGCAAATTCAGCAAGCCAATTAGGCATTGTAGAAAGTGGTACCAAGACCAAGCAAGGAAGTGAAACATTGAATTCAAAATACAATGATGAAAGAAAAGCACAAGCAGATACTGTTTTCCCAAGTCCCATCTCATCAGCAAGTATCACATTTTTGGACTTATACCAGCATCTGCGCAACCAGTTCAGTGCCTCAAGCTGATGAGGAAACAAAGAACCACCTTTCAAATCCTTAGGTTGCTCTGTGAGATTGACAATATCATTTTGATGGTCGTTGTTTCTCCTAGTTGAATTTTCCTTTGATGAATCCCTTTCCAACGTGAGAGTTTCAAGCTTATTAAAAAGGGTAACCAAATGAGAAGAATTTTGAAGCACTGGTTCATCTAAACTTTCCCAAGTGCATTCATCATAAGGCAGTCCACTCCACTTTACAAATGCTTCAGATGTTCCATATTTGGAAGTTTGAAGGGCCAGCACCCGCTGAGGCTGCTTCCAACGCTCCTCACAAATATTAATTATTGTCATCCCATACTTTGCCTTATAATTTTCTAGTTTTCTCTTTGCAAGAACTTTTAACTGGGATTCAGAAATCCAACTATTATGAATATGAGACTTTCCTACCCATTTAACTAAAAATTCATAGAAAACCTCCTCTCCATTTGGACCAGCACAATCAATTGCATTAGCATCTTGAGCATTATCATCAATATTGCCACTCATCCCCTTCTCCACATTCATTTCTTTTTGTTCTGTTTCAAGAGAGACATGTCTTTCACAATTTTTTGGAAGCTCACTGTTATCTTTGCTTCTTAAAGCAACATTAATGCTGTCTTCTGTCTCCAGCTTGTCATTTGGTTTTTTCAACTGCTCAGCAGATACAGCAGAATCATCCTGATCTATACCATCCCTGGCACATGAACCTAGATCCTCAGTGGCTTTACTCAATGAATCAACAGGATTTCCTTTTTTACTTTCTTTTGTTACTGATCTTCTGTATACATGAATTTTTTCCACTCTATTAGGGTTGGTCAATATGGCTTCTTCATCAGAACTCTTGACGACATTTTGATGATCATCAACATGATTTTCAGTTGATTCCGCATCCAAATCATTAGCACTAGCAGAATTATTCTCTAGAAGCCTGGTCTGATTTTCTGATATGACCAGATCACCAGAAGGTGAGCCACCCTCAACATTCAAAGACAAGTTATGTAAGGAATTTGTATTCTCACCATGAATTCTACACCCTAGAACTCGATCAACCTGTGAGATGGATATTCAAGTAGAGTGAGTTATGTTGATCAGATAAAAGATGCCAGGTGAGGCATTTTTTTAAACAAAAAAATGCAAATCATCAGACACAAGGTCTTTTTAGATGGCTACCTGCAGAGACTCAATAACAGCACTGTCTTCGTGCATCAAAGTTTCGTCTACAAGATTTTGTGTTTTATCCAGTTCATTTGATGTGTCTTTCATTACCCGAGAAAACTTCTGCATCCCAGAGAAAACAAATCATGCTTACAGTGTAATAAAAATGTGATAGAATAATACTAAACATATTTTAGACAGTATATTTAATATAAATCAAGGATGAGATTGTAGAATTAATACATTCAAATAGCAGACTAAATATATTTTACCACATCAAGCTGCTCTGACATCCTAAATCCAACCCAATGTAGCAAAACCTTGCAGGTTTTGAGAAACATTTACACCTCATTTTTCTTAATTTTGTGCAGTGTAATACACCTAAATTTTGCTCACAGAACTAGAGTCTAAACACAACAATATTTAAATTCTCTCCTAATAAAGGACAACGTATTTACATAAATTGTCTCATTCAATAGTTCTTTATCAAATCCTAGTATTTGGCATCAGTTACATCACTGTCAGCCTGCACCATTATTCCTTATTTTTGTATTCGCTTTTTTTTACTCTTCCTAACTGAGCTTACAGAGGCCTAGGAGATTTGGACAATACATAGAAATGAAATGTTGGCTAGAATTAGCAAATGAAATTAAATTTTAGAGTTAAAGGTGAGTTATGCCCAGTAAGGACATTACAGGTGAAAAATGCCACATAAAAACCTCTTCAATAGCCCATCTGAGTCACCATAATTTAAGACTACAATAAATATACAAACATTTTGACTCCATAAATAAAAAGTCAATAATATCATGACAGGATTCAGTCACTGTCCATATTACTAAATGATATCCAGATTTAAACTAACAAGTAAATAGAAGTATTTATTAGGGAATACAATAACTACTTATCCAAACGTAGCAAAATAAAGATAAAATGTTCTGATAGTTATTAAAAGTAAAAAATCCAACAAGATATTAGAGGAGGAACAAGTACCTCATCTTTCTGCTGGGCTTGAGAATTCTTGTTTCCAACATCCTCTTTAGGTACAGATGAGGAAATGCTATGGGTTATAGACTTCTGCTTCTTGTGTACTTTACTATTCCCAGACTTGGACTTCGTAGAAGAAGGATTGACAACTTTTTTGCCCTTTTCAGTCTTTTGCTTTTTTTGACTAGTATTATCATTAACAACTTTATTCTTCCTTTTTCTCACATCCTCTCCACTAGCAGCAATAGCAAGAACAAGTGTTTTCCTTAAAGGAATCTTATTGCAAGATGAATCAGTCTTACCCTCCAGTTGTTCATCATTTGCTTCTAAATCAGTAATTTTAGAGAGCGGTAAAACTACCTTCGTTGGTGAAGTTGACTTCCTATCTACAGGGGAGTCTATTGGGGACAAGCTTGATTTCTTTTCATCAGCATCCACACATGAAGTTCCTTCCATAGTACTCCCAAGAGATGGGTCAACAGGTTTGTCGTTACAAGTTTCATCAACTGAGGAAGACAACAATTTCTTTCCAAAGAATTTGACTCCCACAGTTGAAATAGATTTCCCTTTGCTTGAGGACCTTTTCTTTGAAATAAGTTTACTTCCAAAAAGTCCAGATACTTTTTCAAGGTTAAGTGAGTTAACTTGACCTTTTGATTTTGCAGGGACAGTCTTTGTCCTTGCTCGTTTTGAAATTGGATCCAGGTGGTTCATGGGCTTTAGTTGATCCTTTCCTTCAAAGCAAGTTGGACATTGCCACTTCCCATTAGGGATGCGCTTCAAGAGATAAAATCACAAATGGTTGAAAGAAATCAGATTAAAAAATCCCAAGAATCAAGACTCTGTAGTTGAAAGAAAGCACAGCACGAAACCAGGTTTGGACATACCTTAAGAGGGGGATCAAGACATTGTAAATGGTAGGTGCGAGGACAGCTATCACAGCACAATAAGTTACCACCAACATCACAGATCACGCATTCATAGTAATACTGGATCATAAGTTTCATTATATCAAGTTAGAGCAACCAGGTGGAAATAATAAAAAAAAAATCGAGACTGGAAGCATCCCAAAATATTCTTCATATAATAAATAAAATATTATTAAAGAAAAAGAAGTATGAAAATTGGAGACTGAGGATAAGACATGCAGCTAGAAAATAAAATAAAAGCATATTATTGAGATGACAATGACACCCAAATCCAATCCCATTGCATATATCCCAAAGATATTTTACTAGAAGAGATTTTGTGAGGATAACAGCACAAAGACGGAAAGGAAAATACATCCTCTAAAAGGTAACAAGAAAGACTAGACAAACAAAATAACATCAGGAAAGCTTTTGGAAAGCACACTGTGGCACAATGGGCCTATCTGCTTAAACTTCTCCATAAGCTAAAACTAACTTATCATAAGTGAAATAGGATTTTGGAATAGCTAATATGGGAGAGCTTCTACAAGTTATCTTATGCATAAACTAATTGTATCTTATGAAGAGACTTATTTAAATTTCTCCTTCATCCTTTCTTTTCCTACAAGTGTCTATGGAGAAATTTGTCAATACAGGCCCTGTATATAATTAGAGAAAGAAACCTTTGGAGAACCCATAAGCTCAATTCCAAAAGACAAGGACAGCTTTCCCAGATAAGAGGAAGCAGAATACACTTCTGCTACAAATATTTTTCCATGTCATTCATTCCTAATCAATATCAAATAAATGCATACATTGTACATTGAAACATACATCTTAACCAAATCTGCCAAGCTACCAGACAACGCAAAAGGTAGTGGCTAATTGTATAAGGATATTAGAGCAACATAATACAATCCTATACAAATTGAAGAATATGCCGAATTCTGCATATCCCGGTAGCACATTGATCTCATTTACAATCAATCAAGCAGATGATTAGGATCTATTCAATAATTAATTGACAGCAATGATTGTAACTAAAGGTGACCATAGCTCTCAAAAGGACAGCATGAATGAAAAAAACTAGCATAATACCATAATATCCTCAATTAAAATAAATAGCCTAAAATCATGTGTTGTAATATAGCCTAAATTTAGCATTATACATTAAGAGAAACCCACAATCAATTTCCTTCAAATATTATATTCAGATTATTCTAGGTCAGAAATCATTTTCATTTAAACTACATTGATAATACAAAATATTTGTCTTAATAAAGTCCCCAACATGGTTTTGAAAAAGTCTCTAGTCTTACTAAATGAGTTTTATCTCATGAACCATTTCAGGTATATCAACATCGTTTAGACCTATTGATATTCTAATATAAGATCTATCTTCGACAAATAGTGATATAGTGGAGGTCATGCCTCATCCTCCTCGAAGCCATCTCCCACACCGAATTTGGTCCCATCTGAAAATGATTGGCTTATTGCTATATGAAAAGGTACGTTCTACTTATAATCCTTCTTCCCACTATACAAACCTTAGGTATCATAGGTTTCCCCATACAAACCTTACTTGTTTGTCTCTATTCATGTTCCTAAGTCTCCAGGTGTGGCTTTATCTCACGCGGAGTGGTGATAAGCAATGATTGATGAAACGTGTGCGCTTAAAAGTAATGGTACTTGGGAATTGGTTCCTCTTCCAACAGGCAAATCAATTGTCGGGTATCTATGGTTGTATATTCTTAAAACAGGACCGCAGCATTGATCACTATAAAGCTCGAATGGTTGCCAAAGGATACACAAAAATCTATGGCTAAGATTACACAAACACTTTCTCTCCTTATTGCCAAAATGACATTTATTTGACTTCTCTTTTCCATTGCAGTTACTTACCACTATATTCTATTTCAGCTTGACATTAAAAATGCATTTCTACACGCTGACCTTGATGAAGACGTCTATATGGAGCAACCTCCTGGACTTGTTACTCAAGGGGAGTCATCTAATATGGTATCTCGCCTAAGGAGGTCCCTATATGGCCTCAAGCAATCACCCCATATATGGTTTGGTTGTTTTTGGACTGTCATCTAGCAGTTTGGAATAATACAAAGTGATGTTGATCATTCTTTGTTCTATCATCATTCTCCCCAAGGATGTATCTATATCATTGTATATGTGGACGACATTATTATCACAGGTAGTTATAAGGAGGGTATCATACAACTAAAAGAATATATTGCTCAAAAGTTCCAGACAGAAGTTCTTGGACACCTAAGGCATTTCCTTGGTATAGAAGTGGCACAATCCAAGGATGGTTTGGTCATATATCAAAGAAAACATGCTCTCAAACATTCTAAAAGAAACAGCGATAATAAATGCTTAACCATGCAAACACGCCAACAGATCCAAGTGGCAAACTTGTACCTAACTTAGGAGAACCTTATTGTGATCCTGGGAAATATAGAAAGTTGGTTGGTAAGGTAAATAAAGTTTTGCTTCCAACCGGATGAGTCATCGGTTTCATCCTAATTCATAACCGAGTTAATGACATCATTACAAACCACATGCATTCCCAATCTGATATTCTCAAATTTAGAAGAAATAATATTCTACTTTATTGTTTCAATTATGAGGTCATTGGACCTATAAATACATGAACCTGCTAGTTAGTTTAGGAAATATGGGCAGCTAATTCTAAGGAGACAAATCCCTGTGATTATGGGATTGTTTCTAAACACATAAACCTAGTATTAATAGTGTGATACGGCTTTGATAAAGGATAAAATTACCAGAAGGATAAAATGTAAAACTTCCTAAAATATACAATGAGCACCTCCATTTTAACAGATATAATGACCAGACCACCTACAAGTCCAGTTTCCCGTTAAACCAGTCAGACCAGCCACTCCAGTCCAATTGTCTACATAGATGTCAGGTATTTCTTACATCTATAGTTCTATATTTTGTTCTTCTGCTTTCCTTTTCAAGGATGTGTTTCCTGACTGTTGCAATCATCCATTCTCATCAATAAAATTCCTATTCTATCTAAAAACAATAAAGACATTACTATTTCACATAAATTATCATAAGTTACATATGTGTTTCCTGACTGTTGCAATCATCCATTCACATCAATAAAATTCCTATTCTATCTAAAAACAATAAAGGCATTACTATTTCACACAAATTATCATAAGTTACATCGGCCACAAGCCATGTACTTAATGACAATTCTAAAGACCATTTTACTCTTCATAAGTTGGGTTTCCAACATCCTCTCTTTTTATTCAAGAGCTAAGTAAGTTTGCCTAATGTAATAAAATGGACTCAAAAAGGTAACTCACCCCATCATTTCCTTTCTTCTTAGATGAAATTTGATCGGTAGGTACTTCAGTCTTTAGCGCACGTTTAGCTGAAGCATTTCTAGAAGATTCAGATGTTAGTGAATTTTCTTCTTTACTATTGGATTGCTCTTTGCCTGAGGACTGATCTAGTCCAAAAGGAAGCTTTCTGCGCTTACGCTTTAAAACCCAGTTCCTGTTAAGCATTTTAGGCGCTGATGATTTGTTTTCCTTCATTGTTCAAAGATGCATCCTGCATAAACACTTTGACCATCAGCACATCATGAGAAAAATAAAATTCAAAGCATTATAGCTTATAAAACAGCATTAAACATGTCTGCTCATTAACAGAGCACAGAAAATAGTTTTGAGAAAAAATTAAAAATTAAATTAGCCCTGGTAATCAACAGTGTTTGTCATAATAATTGTAAGGAAAGTTCAACCATTAACAAGAAAAAAGATTCCAGATGTGTTCCCAGCTAGAGAAACATTCTTTTGATATATTCAAAGTATAAACCATCGTTGTACTTTATCTAGATAAACAAAGAGTTTATTAAGAAATAAAGGAGATACAAATGCAAGTGGATAAGAAATCCTCATAAGCTGAAAACTACACCAAGAGAGAAAGAAAAAAACATGAGACTAAGAACATGAAACATGTAGCAAAGCATAACATGCCTCTCTAATGATCTTTCAAAGATGTCCCCTTAAAAAGAACATTGAATAACACTACAAATAACTAACATGCATTCAACTTTTAAAAAATATTTATATAGTCCTCCTTTACTATTCATCATATCATAGACACTATTCATGATCATGTAATATCACTCAACATGGGAGCAAAAAGGATTCAAGAAAGAATATGACACCACATTTCGTAATCACTCAGCAGGATATCATGTTTTCATTTCAATTTATTCTTCTTTCTCCCAACTGCAATCACCAAAAACTGTCTCTGGTTAAGTATCAATCAGCTGGTTGAACAAAGTTCGTCCTCTTTGAAAACCAAACCAGCATTAAAATAATATTTTTCCTCAAAAGGAAAGGTTTGATGGTAGCTAAGGGGAATCAGTCTAAAAAGTTAGTCTCGAGTTGAAGCTTCAGAACTCATGTTCGAGACATTAGCTAAGATAGATGGGCTTTGATTATAGTCAATGCAGTCTTATCCAAGGTTTGCCAACATTACGAGAAATTATAAGCAAAGTTCGTTCAACTGGGGTGTGACTTATTCAAGGTTAGCAAATTTGGAAAATCTAGCTTACTTAAATCTTGAGACAGGCCTTAGGTAAAACTGAAACCCGGGTAGTTGAAGTGAATAACATGATTGCTGCTGATAGAAAAGTGATTTCTAACCTGCCGCTTGCTAAGGCAACGAGTCCAGTCAATGCAAAATTGATTGCCTCGGTCAAAATACTGCGAGCATGTGGTTGGAAATCATGTTAACATCAGGTAGCAATGTGTATCAAAGAATGTAGCAACTAAAAAGACCAAACAGCGCACATGATGTAAAATGCCAAATCAAAGCAAAAGAGATATTTCGCATAAGAATGATAATTTACAGAATCACAAAACCAATCAAGCCTTTTACACTTAGGAATGAACATTTCAGAACCAAACAAATAAACTCGCTCCCCTATTCCACGAGAAAAATATCAAACAAAAGCCATTTTTTTATCATTTATCACTGAGAAATATTTGGTACAGAACACTTATTTAAATCAATCCCATACGCCAATCCTGTCACAAATGTTAGCATTCGGTGGTCCCCAATGCGCAACCACATTCATAAGAAGCAAAAAAGACATCCAAGAATAAAACATGTCATTGCCCCAAAAAATGTATACAAAGACTACACAATGATATATTTACTCAGCTTTTGTAGATACGCAACATAATTGATATCTACATTCATTCCTCAATCAAAACAAGATCAGATTATTCAATCAGCACAGACAGACTACTTCACGTAAAAAATATTAATCATGCTGAATCGGAAGATCATAAACAATCTCCATCAAAAGTAAAACAAGCAGCAGCATACACAATGAACAAGAAGTCAGAGTATGTCCCAGCACACCACAAACACGAAACACAACAAAAGCCACCAATCCACACCCAACAAACGGTGAAGCATTCCGCACATTCAACTCACACAAAAACCCTCAAGTCCCTAGGAGGAACAAGTGGAGTCAGAAAGCAGCAAAAAATCCAAGTAACAACCCTGCTCATTGAACCAACAAAAATCTGCAAGCCAGAAACCCAATCACCGGCCAAGTAGCTTGAAAATCAAGGAACTCAACAACACAAAAACAAAAGACCCAACTGAAATTGAACAAGAACAAGAGGCAAACACAAAACCCCAGAAGCCAAATTCGAGCCAAAACCACAAATGAAGAGCAAAAAAGGGAAATTGAGAAGCATACCAGTTGGGGCTACGGATCAAATAGCAGCAAGGGGAAGGATTGCATGAGAAGGAAAAGGGGAAAGTGGAGAATAGGGAGAGAGGGTATTAGGGCATGGATGCAAGGAGATGAGAGATACGAGGAGAGAGAGAGAAAGAGAGAAAGAGGGCAGACAAATGAATAAATAGAGAGAGAAAAAGAGTTAGCTGTTGTTGTTGTTTGTTGATGTTGTCATGTAGAGAGAGAAAGACACACAAATACGGATTCGCCGGGGTCATAGGACGGGGTTACTCTCTGACATGGCAGGAGAGAGAGAGAGAGTTGTTGTGCTCTCTCTTGCTCTTTGTTGAAACCCCAAACCACTCTTCCACTCTAACCATGCCACGTGGCACCACCACGAGCCTTTGCCTTTCTTCTTGCATTCTCCTTCTTCCCTCAAAACTCAATCTCTTTCTGCTTCTTCTCCTCTTCACATCCCCATCTCTTGCTTCCTAACTCTTATTTCCACCATTATTAATTTCCCTCCTTCATTATACTCATCTTTTCTCCTTCACAAAACATGAACTCAGGTACCCAACCAAGGATCACTTCAAACTTGCTTCAAAGTTTCCATTTTGAAGATCCTCACAAAAATATCAGTAAAATAATTTTATCTTATATCAGATAAACAGAATTATCTCTAATATAAGATATCTCTCTCAACTTAATATTCGAATCTTTAATTAGAAACTACTGGTTAGTTGATCAAAAGTAACTGTTTTTTTGTTTCGTTTATGTTCATCAGTTGTTTGGGGTGTTCATTTATAATGTCGCTGTCTTATTAATTTTTTAGGAAAATCTATTTCAGTAAATTAATACCTAAGTTAACCAGCATTCAACCCTTTGATTGAGTTTCTGAATCCAACAACTATTTCGTGTTTGTGTTTGTGTTTTTCAACCCCATTTTTGTCTCTGTAACTGTAAATATCACAAGGCTTTCACTAATTACAAAATATAATCATCTAATTAACACGTATTTAACGTTTAATTTAATTACAAACCATGCTTATATTAGTAGAACCACTCTTATCTCAAGCAGTGAACTTTTGGCAAAATAATGCAATCATTTTTTCAAAAAACATGGATCACTGTGAAAAATATGTCATGTTTTAACTAAATGTATTAGGATTTAATCTATTGGAAATATGTTAAATACTACAAAGTTTACAATATATATATCCTGATAGATATATTTTCTTCCTAAAAAGATAAATCTAATCATTTACAAAATTAAATATTCCTTAAAGAATGAATAGTCTTGAAAATAAAAATTTAAAAGTGGCAAAAAGATTAAATTCACGTATTATCTTTATTTTCTTTCTAAATAATTTAAATATTATCAATCGATGATAAGAAATTAAATTAATGCATAATTAAATTTTTCATCTAATATTTAATTCAATACAAAAGACAATTAGGGAAAAGGTAAAAAATTAATAAAATCATTAAATTGTATATTTTCAACTTGTATTTAGTATGTTATTTATGGTAATGCCAAAAAAGAAAAAGAAACATTGTAAACGGCATAGAATGCAAACAAAAATAGAAATATCTTTTATATCCTTCCAAAGTTCTATTCTTCTCCTAAAAATATTAATCTAATAATTCTCAAAATATTTTTTAAAGGACGAAATAATCTTGAATACTATAACTAATAAAATTGATAGTTGACTAGTGGAGTACGTAGGTATGTGTTTTATGATTATAAGACATAAAAATTTAATTAAATTTAATTATAAATATTATTAAAATTATAAAAATAATTTTTAAAACTTTATAATAGGAAAATTTGTAAATTTTCATGAAAATCAAAAGAAAATATAACAAAATACGTATAAAAAATGGTTATAAAA
>Ga0123341_1000415_pt1 | contig 25335 bp, 16 predicted proteins | sample Turbeapinknodule_FD_89959 | JGI IMG/M metagenome (GOLD analysis project Ga0123341, IMG submission 89959) | Root nodule microbial communities of legume samples collected from Mexico - Turtle bean Mexico pink nodule | ecosystem: Host-associated > Plants > Roots > Nodule | place: Mexico: Nepantla...
ATGTAAAATGTTTTTGAATTATAAATAATCTAAACTTTTCCTACATATCTAAAGATGTACAAGAAGAAAGTTTCGAAAACTTAAAAGGACTTGATAGTCTTAACAAAAGGTAATATTATAATTCTAGCACATTCAGCAACCGAATTATTTATTTTCCCAAAAAGCATTAACTTTAACATGTAGGGTTAAGAAGTAAGTAAGAAATTTAGTAGATAAGTTCTGAACGAAAGTGTTTAACATCATTCAAATGATTTAATTTAAAAGAAAGTTAAAGGAGTAAAAACTTAACGTTGTAAATTAAGGAAATTAATTGAAGCATGGAGAAATAATATAATTAAAAAACGAAGTATAAAAAAGTAAAGATAATGTCCATAACTGGTGCGGCTATTCTGCTTTTATTTAGTTCTTTTAAGATCTAAAATAATTGTTTAAGTGGCCTGAATCTACAATGTTACACGCTGAAAATTGAACAAGCTACATGGTTGATACATCACCCTTGTTTCCACACAACTTGCAACCCTCTTGGGATATCGTTAAAAAAATTACAGGAGGTATTTTGGTGTCCTTTTAAACCAGAATTTACACTATATTTTGAGAATCGTTTAGAGGTACCAAAACCTCCAGATCATGATCTGAGTTTGAGAGGGTTTAGAATTCTCTAATTTCAATGCCAGCTTCTGCTGAAGTGAGGCTATCATCATTCTCATTCAACAAATAATCACAATATTCCAAAAGCATATCTGCAAGGGGAGGAATTCCCGGATTTCTCCCGTCGTTATATTTATGTGCATTATATGTAATCTGCCAGACGTCATGCCTGAAATCTTCTCGGCTCTTGTACTCCATGTTCCGTACTCTCTCCCTGATTCTCGAAAGATCCATAGGGGTATCTATAATGTCCAGGTAGTCAGGAGCCTCTTTCTTCGACACTGGCTTCACGAAAAGATACGACAGCTCGTACCTATCTTTCACAATCGTGTCCACAATGCTCTCCAAGATATTTGCCAAACCAACCTTCAGAGATAGATTGAATTAACCATACAACTCAAACCATGTACAAATCATATAACAGTAACAAGGACTATAACCGCAGACATACCAAACTTCAAACTATTTGTTACCAAAATCATATAGCATCATTTTACTTACACAAATCATAAACACAACCGAATGGCATTCTTTCTTTTGGGCATTTGCATATATTACTCACAAAAATAGTGTTCTTTCAAAGCCCCCCAAAAAATGTCCAAAGCTTCCTACTTAATATGTATGAAGATGCAATACATGCAAATAAATTAACCACTAAATAAAAGAAATAACAAACATAGAAATGTACCTCTCCCCCTCCCCCTCTTCGGCGTTTTGTTGGTGGCATATAATCTGCACTAAGCTTTCCTAACTCAGAAACAGATCTCCTTTTTCCACTCCTCTCTCTTTCTGGCATTCTCTTATCATGTCTTCTTGCTCTGGGATCATCTAAATACTCCTCTCTTAAATCAGGCTTTTTCTTCTTCTTTTTCTTCTTAGCCTTTTGCCGTTCTTCCTCCTCCCTCTCTCTTCTGATATCTTCTTCGAATCTTTTTATTTCATCTAACCTCTCTTGCTCTTTGAGCATCCTCATTTCTTCTTTCTGATGCCTCCTTGCTCTGTCCTCTTCTCGAAGTCTTGCATCATTTCTACGTTTCTCTTGCTCTTCCCACCATCTTCTGTCCTCTTTAGTGTTCCACTTTGGAAAACCTCCAGTTCCATACACGGTATCCTGTTTCTTTTGTTTCTCAAAATTCGACAATTCAACAATTCTTTTAGTCTTTCTGTGTTGAAGTCCTGTGTTTCCACCAGGACTGTCCAGTTCCACACCAATAACCTCCTTCGTTCGTTTTATAACGATCTTTTTGTGACTCTGCTCCTTATCTATTTCTGTTGGTGGTCGTATTTTAATTGGTAACTTGTTATAATCAACCTGACCTCTGCCTGCATCAGTAGGAGGAGGCCCTCTACTTGATTCAGTAGGAGGCCGTATAACAACAGCATGCTTAGGAGATTCAGCCTGTGTATCATCTGGTTTCACTTTTTTGGGAATAATTATCTTATTAACCTTAGCAGACTTTGCAGTTTCTGAATCCGAAGTGACTGGCTTGTCAGAATTCTGCAGGGTCTCTGTTACAGGTTTATCAGAAGATTTCTCTGAGGAGCCGCATTTGAATTTCAGTGGAATTTTTGCCGAATTGTCAACAGGAGTAATCTTCGTGGTGCTTTTTGAAATGGACTTTTTGGAGGGAGCTTTAGTAGGCTGGGAGTGACTAGAGTGGTCTATGGGTTTCCCAGATGATTTTTCCATATCTGCAGATTCAAGTTGAGTTTCAAGATCTTCACCATATTTTGGACAGTTCTTGTTTGTTCGCATATGCCCAGGCTGGTTCATCAATGAAATAATTAGAATAAAATATTGAACAATGGAGAGCAAAACTTTAAGATAACCCATGATACCCTTCTGTTTTAATTGCTAGATTTTTATTAATTACTAACGTAGAAAATACAGAAGTCTTTTGGTTTCTTGATCACACTTTGTTTTCAAAATACACTAGTGTAGTTACAATTTACCTTCACATTCACAAAAGTGAATTTAAAAAAATACCATTTTAGCAAAATTTATTAAAGGCATTGAACCTAGAAACATGTAATAAACTAATTTTGAAGTTTATGTAAATAAACTGTAAACCCATGAAACATCTACTGATATACCGACAGTTGACAGGACAGAACACTGGGACAACTAATGTCCAAAATATTGGACACAGGAGCCTGCCATTATACACACACACACACACACAATCCACATGACGAAAATCTAAATTGAGAAATAAGATTTATATAATTCATATTCTAAAACAAGCTTTACAGTGTTTATATACTGATGCCCGTCCCCGATGGAATACTTAAAAACATATGTAAACAACTCAAGATACACACACCTGACCACATGCTCCACAAACAAAAGTTTCCCTTGATGGTTTTTTCTCCTTAAACACCTGGTTCTGCATACATAAATCAGAGATAATTTCAGGAAGCAGAGTAAAATTTGAAAATATTATTCTGATCTCCCTGAAAGAATGCAGATACAAAACTCAGACAAAAACATAGAGATCAACAAACTTTTAGCATATCTGCAAAACACAATAATGTATTGCAATTTGAACAAGTGTCAAGAAGACTATTTCCATGTATTTACTTCAATTCTAGCAATTACTGATAAATGTAGTAAATAGTTGCAGACAAGAGCAGTCCTAATTTCTCAATAATGTGATGGAAAGAAATGCAATTACTACGATGTACACTTTGGCCTAACCTCCTTTTATGAGTTGGCATATGGTTGATCCAAGGTTATTAAAATCAAAAGAAGAAAATAATTATGACACAAAAATCTAAATGAAAAATACATGCAGCAGTTACAAACTCAAATTGAAGTTAAAATTCAAAATACGAGATGAAAAGATTTTTATAGCAAAAGACTAAGCAAAAAAACCTATATATAAAGCAGTCAAAACTTTGATACAGCCATGAATATACCTGTTGCTTTTTACATAAACTCAACCACTTAAAATGGATTATCTATAAGTAAAAAAGAGAGTGATGAAACAGACTAAAGTTGATCACTTACCTTAATTCCTTCTCCCATATTCAATTTGATTTTTTTATTGGGAAGAGAAACAGGTGTAATATCATTCTTCTTTGCTTTATTGGCCTTCAGTGATTTACTTTTTTTAGCACCAAAGTTTTCCTCCTGCCAAAATCATGAAATAAAATAATTAGGCCTCATTTATAAATAAATAAGTCTTTACATATTTATGATCAGATCTTCATATAAATTGTGAAATAAATGTTTAAACAATGCAACTGACAGGAGAATGTAAATAAATGATCTTACCTCCCTAAGATCTGTAATCACATCCTCTTTCAAGGTATTATTTCCATCTAATTGTGAAGTATTTGTTAATGGCTTAACCAGTTCAGAACTGTCAAAGGCAAATTTCGATTGCATCTTTGATACCAATCTTGTTTCTTCCCCCGTTACTTTAGTTTTCTTCTTTTTCTTCCTATCAGCTTCATCATCTGCACAAATTATCATCCAAAAAAAAAGGGGTCAAATATGACAAGTAGCATCTGAGTTCAATTTGAAAATGTTAATCCAATTGCATTAGAACAGCCCTAAAAACATCAGCTTTGGTACATTCAGTACTAAAAAATATCTTGTAATAATACTTCAATGATCAACAGGATATCATACCATCCATAAGCAACCTGCACAATTCAGCAGCCTCAGCTGCTTCATCTTCTATTTCCTCCTCTGCCTGAGCCAAAGTTGGGCGTCTTCTCATTTTAAGACCCTTAACACCGTCTCCCTTGTCACGTTTTAAGTCATTTGTACCCTCTTCTCCCTCTTCAAACTCCTCAGCATCAAGTAAATTTTCCAGATCTCCAGCAAAAGAATCCAGATCACTATTCCCTTCCGAATCACTCTCGTTCTCATCAGCATTTACAGCTGACAGACTCTGAACTTGTCGATCCCAAATCTCCTGGCATTTCTCTCTAGTCTGCTGCTGTAACTGAAGAAAGGACATTCGCTGGCCACGAGCATATTTGCTAATAGTTGTCGGATCAACCTTAACCCCAGATGCAGCTTGCTCACTTGAAAGTTTACGTATCATAGCAATGCGATGCCACCTGGTTTGTTTTGCAATGACTTCCTCAGGAACATTGAACTTAAGAAGAACCTGGATCAGAACATAACTCAGATTAAAAACAGGAATGGTACATATTAAACATACAATGCTGTTCCATCATTATAATTGCAGTCAGAAGTCAAGTAGACACTAATAAGGCAAAACCAGCCAAATGGAGTAGTGGAAAATTAATTTGCTGCTTAAGCAACTATGGATATGTTGGAATTTTATTAGTGTCACATGATATTGTACAACAAATTAAACACTCTCATTCCAATTGCTAAACCACAGGTTTCTTGGGGAAAAACAAGTTGGAGCAAAGCCATTCTTCCTTCTAAACATTCATCCTATGGAGATTGCTACATAATCAACTGCCTACGGATTAGCTACTTGAAATGAGATATCATATTGTCCTCGTTATAATGATTTTGAAAATGCAAATCATCATTTTTTAGCTTGTCTTTTTCCAGTTATATTATGGACTTTCAAAGCATCATGGATCAGCAGCTGCACACTTCAACAATTAAGACACTTACACGTCCCAATAGGAATTGAAGTAATTTGCTGGCAGCAGTGATGTTATCTGCTGTTACTCGTCACTTTTGTTTTTCCTTTTTCTTTTAATTGTATTAAGTAAGAATGCTGCATATGATTGGTATAGGTAGTAGTGCTAACCTGGTTGGTTAGCATTACAACTTGTATAGTGATGCAAATAACATTCTTTCTTTTGATTAAAAAAAGCTACATATAGAGAGAAAACAAAACAAACTACTGTTTGGAATAAAATCTGGAGAAATCTGAACAATCCTTAACATTTGGGTTTAATCCTAGTTAAACACCAACAAGCTTGGGAATGAGTGTTATACTTCACTTATATACTTTAATTTAATTACACTCTAGATAAATGAGGGATCTCTAAAAAGTCAAGCATGAAATTAGCAAGACCAGACATCTATGGATGGTCTGATAATAGCTGGATAGTGAGTAACCAAATAAGCCTAGCAACAATCACTAAGGTAGACTCTGTTAGCATCTGAAAATTTGTATTTAGGTCATTAACATTACAAAACTGGTTTATAAGGTTAGAGCTACCCTCCACTTATATACCTTAATCTGGAAATATTTTTAATGAATGTGGGAACTCCAACAGAGATCAAAACATTTTGCTGCACTAATTTTCACTTCTGAGGTGCAGTTTGTCTCAGTTTAATACAAAAACAAACGTATCCATTAATATCAGCTCTATTCATAACACAATTGAGTAAAACATGAGAGAAAAAAATTGCTGCAATAATTTTCATATTTGAAGTGGAGCTTGAAAATCACTTTATTACAATTGAGTACAATATGTCAGAAAAATTTCACCTACCAGAAAGAAAATTCTTTTTAATATCAAGCTCTATAGCTTACATAAGCTTATAAAGTTCAGAACAGATCACCAAAATACCACACACCTCTCGTGCAGCCTCCATGCTTAATCTACGGAGATCAGCATCTGTACCAGTAACAGTAGAACCTCCACGGTTAGCAGCTGCTTTCTTCTTCACCATTGCACTAGACACTGGTGCCTTTGGAGGTGCCCGAGCATAGCTGAAACCCATGCCACGACCAGATGGATCACCAACACCAGTAATTTCCATACGTTCAATATTTTCCTTACCCTGCGAATACAAGCAAATTATGACTACCACAAATGTAAATGGAAGCATAAATTCCATTGATGCATGTCTCTAAACTCAAGTATAACATCCATTTCAACTTGTATTCAAATTTTGTTGGAATTATATGACACGCAACAAATGGAAGAATTGCAGCCATTCTAGGCAACTTAAGGATGCAAGGACAAGTCTCTTTGTGCAATTGTCAAGAAGCAAAAGACAATCTTATCAACATAACAGTTCACAGCTTAAGAGGTCATATTTATAACATACTACAGCGAACTTATAAGGGATGGGGAAATAAAGTGGATAAGTAAAATGTTTATCCTTTTGCAAAACATAACTGTATTCTTTTATTCCTTTAGTTAGCACTCCCATGTATTTTACTTGATTTTTTGAATCAATTAAGTTCATTTACTTCAAAAATTAAGAAAAATTGATCCTGCCTTCAATTTTCATCTACTACAAACCCTAAAATAGTAATTTCCAATCCAAATAACAAAAATCTTAACATGCCAACATTAAGCTCAGTTAAAGACCAATCTTAGATTACTTTTTAATCAAACATTTGACAACTTGTAATATAATTAGTATTTGAAATAATTTCAAGTGTTTAGAAGTCATAAATTTAGTGAAATTTTGATCAAATTTGAAGAAATTCATAAGATTTTATTCATTTTGGGTGAAATTTGATGTTTAAGTTGGTGGTTTTGAATTAAAAAAGGGTTCAAATAATTCCAAACAATTACTAAGTAGAAAATTGGGATTTGAGGTGTTTGGTAGCAGAATCCCTTTTGAATCATCTTAAACAGGGGACTTAATGGGCTTGGAAAAAACAACTCTTGGGACCAAAATTCACGAAGTCTAAACCTATTGTAATTAATTCTATTTTAAAATATTCTTTGCTAAAGAATTATCAGACCCTGGCACAAGATTCTTTGTGAAAAACAATAGCATGTTTCCAGGTTTCAAATTCTTGTATAAAATAACAAACAAAGAGTGCAAATGTATGAATGACCTACCCAAGTCAGTAAATAACTCATTATAAGCTTACATCCGACAAAAATACCAGGAATGAGATCATTGCATATAGTAGTCAGCGCATCCTCGACAGTCAATTCATCTATTCTTTCTTTAAATTTTCCTGCCCTAATTTCCTTTTACTTTTTAATCCCCTTTTTCACTTCTACCCAAAAATAATCAAATGGACATATGTGAACAAATTTTTAACACATGACCAGGATAGATGCCAATGCCAAATAAACCAAAAATCAGATTTAACATAGATCACCTGGCTTGTACAAGCAACAAAATTGCTACTCAAGTTCCAAGGAGTAATCTGAAGTTCCCTCTCAATGTGTGATGCAGCAGCCAATGCTATTGCTTCATCAGGAAGCCGGCTCATTGCAGATGAAATATTTGTAGGGTGTGTTTCAGTTATTCCTAAATGTCGTAGCCGGTAGAGGCCTGCTTGCATGCTTTCATAGGCACAAACCTAAAACAATTTAAAATAAATACAAGACAGAAAGAATCTTATCAAATGAAACAATATAACAGGATACATCTTACAACAAAGAAACAATAACGCAAAAGCACCCAAATTTGGAACAAAGATTGAAACGCAGTTAATTCACTTTATCCCAAGCTAAGCAACATGTAAATTATAGACCACCAAATCATAAAAGCAATACAAGGTAAGCATAAATAACCACATTGAGCACCCAATAAAATGCATTGTTATTTAATGAAGCCTCATTTTTCAACAACCCAAAAGCACAGTATAAATAAAAATAAAACAGGCTGCAATCCTTTTTTATTCTTAATAGTATGTTTCAACAGAAAGACATGTCTAAATTATAAATAAATAAAATGAATGTCATATGACAACTCACAAGCTCTGGCGGAACCATTTTTCTCAGTTCATCCTCCGACCACATGCGGAAATTTCTCTTTTTGACCAAAATTGACTGTCCATTTGCTCCCCTCTGCAGTAATAGATAATATTCAGGAATACAGAAAAACATATTAAAAATACACAAAATTAAGATTGTAATTCCAATATAAAACTATTTTCCAGAAATTATGATTTTTCTCGTTTTTTGAAAATATAAGGGTTAGTTTTGTTGGAGAAAATATTTCCTTTTATTTTTCATTTCCTATTTTCATAAATAATTAAAAAAAAAATCACTGTGTTTTAAAAAATTTGTACAGGGTAACAATGAAAAGAATTGCTATTTTATTGTTTCTATACAAATCTTTGAAAACAGAAAAGACAGAGAAAACAATATAACTTTTGTAATTCTCTGTGAAAACAAGAAATGAAACAGAACACATTGTCATAAACCAAACAAGCCCTAAGGAATGCTGTTAAGCATTCATGTAAATTTGCTTGGAGGATCCATTTCCTATAAATTGCTTGGAGAATAGCAAGCTTTGTGACACTCTTATACCTGTAAATTTGCATACTCCTTGATTTTCTTACGGAGTGATGCTTCTGATTGGTAAGGAAACTGTGAGAGAAATTCATCGACACGGATATAAGGAGGCAAGTGCCGCTTCTCAGCTGCTTGGAATTCACGGCACATGTGTACCAATAGCCTGTTCATCATGTAAGTCTGAAGATTTTTACTTCCCGGTGAAAATACCTCCATGAGTGGCTCCTGCAAAGAGTAAGTTAGAAACAAATTAGCACAAATCACAAATATAAATTGTACTTTTTATAATATTCTCAGAGACAGCTTTGGAATTTGTTAGGCAAATTGCAGTATCAAACAAGGAGAAGTTAATCAAATACGGCATTATGAGTGTGACTGCTCAAAACATCACATTTACCAAATGGAAAGTCAGATTCTAAATCATTAAAAGACAGTTAAAAAAAAGCACAAAACAACAATCTACAAACCTGCTGTCCGACGACATTAATTTTATCAATGCGCCTTAATGATAACTTTCCCTTGGATGAGCGAACCAGCAGGTAGTCAGTTAGTGGAACTTTATGAGGAAATACGGGTGCTCTATACATATTTGTCTCTAGTGATGACTGACAGCAACCAGGTTTCAAATCTCCAAGGAAAGGAGATTTATCAGCAGGATCCAGAGAAATAATGTGCCCCAAGCTACTATCTGTGTTGCGTAATAAAGAGCCAGATTGGTCATCCGGTGAGCATTTTTGATAGTATGTACAAAGTCTTGCACCCATTCCAACATTGCTCAAAAGTAAAGGTCTTTCTTCACAATACCTACAAAAAGAACATATTCAATGCCATTAGAAACATAGAAACTTCAGAGAAAACGCATGAAAGAGAGAATTTATTAGTGTATTGATCAAGGAGTACAAACTGGAATTTAAAACTGTGTACATTTAGTTACAAAAACAGTTAGTGACAGTTGGCATTAGTAACCTACCAGCCAACTAACATCGTACAAAAAACAATGTCAACAACTAACTACCAACAGTGCAGTTTAAAACTGAAATGTAAAATACACTAAATAAAAATGAAATTCCCAGAATCCTAATGGGGTATCCTCAATCCTCATTCATTTAGCTAAGTCCAAAAGAGATACAATGTAAAAAGAGGATCCCCATTGCAGGCAACAAATTAAAAAGAAAAATTAAAGTCAACTACTAAAGCCACATTTTTCTTAATATAATAGAGTTGAAGTCATTAGAACATGCTTGATATGCAAAAATAAATTGCAATAATTTCTGTTTTCAGATGAGTATTAACTAATGCGCAAAAATGTTCGGAAGGCAGAAACTGAATATGAGTAGAATTTTATTATCTAAGGATTCCCTGTCTACATCTGATCCAATGCCCAATACAAAAAATGCTAACAAAATTAATGAATACTTCTACCCTTCTTTCCCTATTTATATAATCATATATAGTTTCTCTTATATCTAACACCATGGTACCATCCCAGTCTTACCTAAATTTCAATCAACGAAGAAATATAAACATATGGAATTCCATAACAAGCAAGTTGAAGGGCTGTTCAATAAGAAAAAAGATACTTCCAAAATTTAGTCACCCAAAGTCAACAGTCCAGAACTTTAAAATAAATCCAAATGGAAACGGATAATATGTGAAAACAAACACTGAGTAGTTTCAACTATCAGGCACAGAAAAGTTTTTCTAGCTTACTGCTTTTGAAGAATTTAAGATACAAAGGATGTTATTACTTATTAACCAAAACAGATCTGTAGCTCAGAAAGTAGTAACTTGTTATTCTCAATCTTCAAAATGAAACTTTTCTCACAGCAAGTGAATAATAAATATTATCATGTACCATCCTCCTTCTAGTCTTCAACACTTTAGTATCACCATTCCTGAATTACACTCACGTCTCTTATGCACAAGGTTGTGGAGGCTCCCATAATGGAACTTCTTGTGTTGGTGCTACTGGTTCTGGTAGAGGTCGTGGTGGCAAGTTTGCCAATTTTCAGTGTCAGATTTGTCTTAAGTTTGGTCATACCGCCAATGTTTACCATTTCAGGTATGATGTTTCGTATCAACCCCGTCAATCACGATGTTTTATTGATCCAGCCACAGAAATATATTCCTTAATCGGCTGGCTCATATAAGCCATCAAATACATGGATAAATCCTAATAACAACTATGGACATAACACTCAACCTAGCATATTACTGATGAAGTCCACCTCTCAAGCAAAAATTAACATCCTAGATACCAGACTATGGAGCAAGTTTCCATGTTACTGGTGAATCTCAGAAGGTAAAGCAGCTTCAACATTTTGATAATCCTGACCAGATTTTCTTAGGAGTATTTGTGGTGTTGGTGTCTCTTCATTTGTCTCATCTAATGATTCACATGTCATTCTAAAACTAAACAATTTGTTGCATGTTCGTTCTATCACCAAAAATTTGTTAAGTGTTAGTCAATTTGCCAAAGATAATTATGCTTTCTTTGAGTTTCATCCTGACAAGTGTCTTGATAAATCTCAGGGGACGGATAAAGTTCTTCTTCAAGGTGTTGTTGGTATTGATGGGCTTTATCCATTCAATAATCTCCAGTTTCACCCACCCTCAATTGCAGTCATCTCAATTGTAGTCATCTTCCAAGTGTTTCACTCAGGTAAATAACAATATTCATGTGTGGCACAATAAACTTGGTCATTCAAATAGTCATGTTATGCAAATTGTATTGAAACATTGTAAAATTTCTTTGTCCAATAAAGCTAATTCTTACTTTTGCTCATCCTATTGTGTTGGTAAATCACATAACTTGTCATCTCATGCATCCAAATTTGTTTATTCTACCTTAGAGCTTGTTTACCGATCTTTGGGGACTTGCTCATTTTACCTCTTATGCAGGGTACAAATATTATGTTTCCTTTGTTGATGCTTGTTCTAGATATACTTGGATAATTCCAATAAAGTCTAAGGGTGACACGTCTGTTTTTCTGAATTTAAAAAAGCTGGTTGAGTTACAGCTTGGTTTCAAAATTAAAAACATCCCATCTGATTGAGGTGGAGAATATAGACCTTTTACAAGTCTCTTAATTAACTCATTGTGGTATAAATCATAGACTTGTTTGTCCTCATACACATAATCAAAATGGTGTTGTTGAAAGGAAACACAGACATATTATTGATTTAGGTCTTACCTTGCTGCCCAAAGGTTCTCTTCCATTACAATTTTGGAATTATACCTTTATTATAGTTTTGTATCTTATTAATTGACTTCCTACAGCTTCTTAAATTTTGTTATTCCTTATTATGTTCTTTTTAATAAAGATCCAGACTTTGCTTTTATCAAAAAAATTGGATGTGCTTCTTTTCCTCTTTTAAAACCTTATCATTCTCATAAACTTGATTTTAAATCTAGGGAGTGTATTTTCCTAGGATATTCTCAAATACACAAAGGTTACAATCCAGTAAAAGAGTTTACATTTCAAAGGATGTTCGATTTAATGAACATGAATTTCCTTATTCTCATTTTTCTCCTAATACTCCCAATACTGTCAAAGATCTCAATGAGTATTTTAATTTAAATCCCATTCTTCCACTACCTCAAACATCTAACACTACTTCATTTTGTTATGTGCTTATTAATTCCACAAAACGGTCCTCTTAGTCTATGTCTAATAATGCACCTGTTGTAACTACTGAACTTGTATATAATACAGCAACCCCTGTTATAAAAACTAGGTCCAAATATACACAGAATTCACGTTAATTCAACAGAATAATCCTCATCTGAGTCTATGTCTAATATTTCACCTGTCATAATTACTGGACTTGTACATAATACAGCACCTCCTGTTAATACTTACCCTATGCAAACTAGGTCCAAATTTGGTATTGTTCAACACAAAATTCACCCTTCACTGCTTCTTCCAAGTGTTAAGCAAGCTCTTAAAGATGCTAATTGGTTAGCTGCAATGCAGCAGGAGTATGATGCTCTCATGCAGCAAATACATGAGATTTAGTTACATTACCCTCTAACAGACAAGCTGCTGGATGTAAATGGTTTTTCGAGTCAAGGAAAATGCATATGGATCCATTTATAAATATAAAGCACAACTAGTGGAAAAGGATTTCATCAAGTCCACAGTTTTGATTTTCATGAGACTTTTTCTACACTTCACAAAAATATACGCATAAAAAATAAGAAACGTAGTACATTGAATATGAATATGAAAGCTTGCAAATACATAGAATATATCAACTATATCAATATATATATGTATGTATATTAATATATCTAAGTTAATATTAATTCAGTGCTTCATTTTCTTTTATCTCTCCTTGTGTAATAGCAGGATAAAAATTTCAAGTCACTTACTCCATCAGAAAAACATGTCCATCTTTTACAGACATATCAGACTTTTTCTTGAATGCCCCAGGAGGACGCAAGGACTTGTTCTCACCAGGAACCCTCTGTGCTTTTGGCCACAAATGTATCTTTGAACGAACAAGATGTAGCAAGGAATTTGGTCGAACATTTTGTTCAGCAAGTGACTTCTGATCGTCAAGCTCTCTTCCTAAATAAAACATTTTCACTGTTTCCAATGCCTTAAAATCTACAAAAAACTTCAGATCAGTCATACAGAAGAGTAGAAAGTACACTGAAATCTAGAATAAATTTGCAGCCTAATTATGATTTTAAATCCATTACAGAAATAAGAAATTTTATTATAGAAGGAAAAATTCACAACCTAGCTTTTTGGAAGCTTTTGCTTTAACAGTTGAGAGAGTTTCTTCAGAATCCACATGCAATTTACTCCCCTTTCCACCCAAACTCTTTATAATGATCTTCATGGGTCCTTGTGTTGGCAATTTCCCTTGTTCTTTGACAGCCACCTCATTGTCATGGGGATACCATAATGCTTTTGGCCGGTGAAAATTTGCAATATCTTTACTGCAAAAGAGTTGGTAAGATTATAATGACAAAATCTACAATGCACATGTAGACAATAGATATTAAAGCACCATATAAATTAAAGAACAGACATGATGACTCACTTATACACAAATAAACAAAGGTTTTGCAAGAACTTGATAAAAAACATAAGAAATCTCACAATTGTTATGGGCAACTAATAGGTCAACAAATGGACTAGTCTAATGGTGACTGGTTATGAGCTAATATAGAAACAGTGAGCTAGGTTCAAACTTTAAATGCTATGGGCCATTCTTTAACAAAAGCATCGATGTCTAGGCCTGCTGATAAAAAAAATGTCAAGGTCTATTCTTGTTTTGCAATATCATTTCTGAAGCACAGGTCAAGATATAAAGAATCAATCTTTCTATCTGCCACAAACTGTAACTGGTCGAGATCATCTTAAGCTCTATGATACAGAGATTTCTCCAGCAATTTTGCTTCCATAAAGGTTTGACCATAGATGAGGAGTTGAGTTGATGGACAGAAAATAAGTTATGGAGTAAAATGATAAGAGTGCATGTATGTAGCATTTTAGGGTGGAGAATGAGACAAGTTCTGTTAAGTATACACAGAGAGGGATTTACTTGCATGAATTGTTCAGGGAAAAAAGAACTGAACTGCAAACTTGCATTTATATTAAGTGTATCGGTGTGTGAAATCAGATCCATTTAATTGGTATAGTATGAAAAAATCATAAACAACGAGAAACCAACAAGATAATGAATCTAGTAACTTGCACGAATCACGGACTCTATCCATTTAAGTGTACAACAAAAGTTCACCTACACTGAGACAGATAAACAATCATTTTTTCCAAAAGAAACAAAAGTTCACCTACACTGAGACAGATAAACAATCATTTTTTCCAAAAGAACCTGGTTTGAGAAAAACTCTGGACTGAAGTTATATTATTCAAGAATAGTGCACAGAGGCAAGAAAAATAGAAAACCCAAAAAATATTTGGAGATATGATGCTCTCACCATATTGGGTATCTAGTAGCCTAATCATCAAACAAACTTGAATGTAAGATTGTACCAGAAGTTCATCTTAAAAAACACAATATTCTGAGCCAAAAATGTCTCAAAACAGGTAAGGCATGCTACAGACAAAAAATGCTACCTCCTCCAAACAAATAAAATCTTACTTGCTCAACTTCAATTTCATTGTCTGCAGCTTCAGAGCAGGTTGAGAGTGGAAAACTTTGACACCATGAGCTGAGCGTTTTTTGGAATTTGATTTCAATTGCTGAGAAGTTTTACGATTTGAATAATGTTTGTCATTAGAAACATATCGCCATCCATATTGACTTCCATGTCCTGGAAGTTCAGAAGAGTCCCCACTGCTTGATTTTAAAGATCGAGTTAAAATTATAGCCCCAGCATGAAGGCAAAGATGCGCCCCATCCTTGCTATCCAAAACTTCAAAGTGCATTTGATCATCCTGAAGATCAAAGATAAGCTTTGGTTTCACCATAGGCTGATCAAGCTCCTCCCATATTATCTCGTCTAACCAGGAACCCTCCATCATGTCTCTGTTTTGTGATATAGCCTTGTTAAAACGCGTAATTTGACTACTTTGATTATGCTTACATATTTCCCCCTCTTTTCCATCTGCAAGACTAGAACTATCCACTTCAGATCTGGATTCTAACCTTAAAAGTTGGGGGTGAAATAGACTTCTAGATATTAGATTGGTTTTAGCTCCAGAAGAACCCCTTGAGCCAAAGGCCTCCAACGAGACAGGAGAGCTGAGCGAGACATTATGATCTTTATCTTCCAGTATCTTGTAAGGCTCTATCTGAATAGTCTGGATCCCACTTTCAATTTCTATTTCACTGCCACCAGAAACTCCCAACTCAGGTCCAGAAACTTCACAGCTTTCAATATTATTATTACTTGGAACAGGAGAATTGCCCCAAATGATTTCATCTTCCCAGTCTTGCTGATCAAGAGGATAAAAGTTGGTCCATATGAAAGGATGATCTTTCCATGAAAGGTCTTCTTCAAAATCCCCTTTCATTGGTTCAGCACTATGACACGAGTCCTTTGATTGATGATCATCTTTCCTGACCACTGAGGGCTCCGCATGAAGAAACCCAAATTTTGGAAACTCCAAGTCAACATCGTTGCTTTCTAATACATCATTATGAACTACAGAAACTTGTTTAGTATGTGAGAGACTCTGGGAGGAGCCCTTGAGGAATTCCTCTTCATCCTCTTCTACAAAATCATCAGTAAAATCCAAAGACTTGTATCTATCTGTAAACACGATAGGTAAAAGGCCAATTAGAATAGAAGCCCCACAGACTAACACTGCAGAAAGATAAGCATTCATTGTGTCATTCAAATCTCACCATTGGCAGCCCTAAATTTCACTCACATACTCTACAAATTGTGCAACAACAATTTTAATTTTTCTAATCATATCTCTCCTAGAAGATTAATAGACTGACACATCAAAATAAAATTCAGGTAAACATTTCCAATCTCCAATTACCCCTTGGAATAGGTTGCCGATGTTCTCTCTTTTCTCCCTTTCTGAGAGGTTCATGAATGCCAAAGATTTCAGAGAAGCGTAAAATTGCCACACCATCTTCCACACATAAAACAGGCAATGGCACAGCCGTAGACCTTTTCTGAACTTCAGGCCCTTCCTGTTTGTTTCATCAATTAAGACATTAATATGTCAATAGAAAGTCAAACATAATCTTTTATAATCCTATCAACAATAATTATCATCAATGTTGGAAAAAAATTTGTTAGTGTAAGCATTACTAATTGGCTGGGCTTATAGCACGGTACTAAAAGCGGTATACATCACAGTTAGTTGGAAAAAAATATGTCAGTGTAAGCATTACTAATTGGTTGGGCTTATAGCAGGGTACTAAACGCGGTATACTTCACAGTTAATAGTAAATGGGCTCAAGTTGATGCTTACATTTCAGAGAAATCTTTTTACTCTTCTCCACCCCACTTTAGCCATTTACAATTAATTAAGCACCAAACTGAAATGCCATCCTATTTGCATGTTTCTAAAATGCATCAAGTAGTAAATACGCCAGTAAAACCACCATTCAAAACAAGGTCGAGAGTTATGTGCAAGTATGCATATCTCTGCTTGTCCCACGTCACCACTACTACAACCAACTTTTCCCACTAGGCAGGGTCGAATACAAGGACCAAACAGCACCACAATATCCCCAAGATCATTTTAGGTTTGAATTTGCAGTCCCTTTGGATTATATTATTTGGTATTCAAAACAACTTATTATTTAACTTTACAGATTAATATTTTCATATTTCTTTTTGGGGTGGGGGTGAAGGTGAGGGGTTGAGGTCACTATGGGGGAGATATGTTTCCCTAAAATTAATCAAAACCCAAAGGGGACAAAATTATGAAGAATGGGGATCATAGGGTGACATTGTCTAAGGATTGAATTCCTCAGCATGTGCTCATGGGCTCAAGCCACACGACTCTATATATATACACACACACACACACAATGGATTACCATTCACATCAATGTAGTGAGTTTGAGTACTACGTAAACTAATGCAGTATATGCACTCATTGAGTAGGCAGCTTCAGGTAAAAAATTACTTATGTGATCTAACTTTAATTCTCTCTTTGGACAAGTTTGGCCTGATATGAGTAGCGACTAATTTTAGTGATTTCCTCCAGTATAAAGGAATTTAAAAGATATATCAGGATCAATCGGTTTTCTTAATAGCAGAAAATGTTCTTCTATTTACCCTGCTTATTAATCAGAAGATCAACCCTCTTTAAGCAAGTCCACACAACATCAACTAAGCCATCCATCAATTATTTTTATTTATATAGTTGAATCACCTATATTCTCATCTGCAAGACTACAAGTAATCTAATCAAAAGTATTAAATATACAACTTGAAGGTCAAATATGGTTCAGAGTCAAAACAGTACATATATTCACTTAATCATCAGAATAGTACAGAACTTAAACATCATTCATGAGAATTGTTAGAATATATGAGCAATATCCAATGATATCTACATAGTATCATTGCATATCTTATCTCTTCGGATTAATTTCCATATTCTTAGTTTTATTATTTATTTCCTCAAATAGCTGGGACTTCAGACTATGACTTAGTATAAGAATAAACAAGGGATATTGCTTTATGCTTTTTATAATATTCTAACATATTATATGAAACCAAGCAAATATCGATCAAGGTGCATTCAATCTCTCGTATTCAAACATCAAAAGGCAAAAAGAAATAGTTAAGAGGTCACAAAACTGAAATATACCTCCTCAAGTTTTTGTACATCAGCATCCAATTCTTCAGTCTGCAGTGAGTCAACATGTAATTCCCGTTCAACAGCACTCTCTTCTTTAGATGCATCTACCACACTCTCTTCCTGCTCCTCTGAAAGAACAAAGCTAGCATATGTGAACTGCAAGATTCCAATATGAAATGAGGTACATCTACCGTTTATTAAGGGAAAACAAGCATTTTTATTTTTCTTTCCTAAAACTTCCAAGCTTAAACCCTCACAGAATCATCAGTTCTTGAATTAAGTTTAGTTGTGCTGAAAGATATGGTATTAAAGCTCTAGATCAAGCACAAAGCAAGTATTGTTAGTGTTATAATTATACATAAGGTACAAATATTTTATAATTATGAATATGTTTTAGACCCATGAATATCTAAATTATATATGCATTAGATTATATATGCATTATTAGAAATGTTTTTATTTATTCGCCTATCATATATTTATTATTAGAGGATATCATCTCTCATCTATTTATTGTATTAATTCTGTTTTCTCAATTCTCAATATAAAACAGCATCCAGGTTGTCTCATATCGACACAGTTTTTTCTCAATGCTCTCTATTTCCTATAGTTTAACATGGTATCTGGAGCCTCTTGAAAACCATCTTGGCTCATTGTCTCCAATGAAGAGTTTTTGTTGTCTACCCTCTTTTTGGGTTAGGTCACCATTTTGATGACTTTTCCTACAACCTCTGTGTGCTCTAGCGGCCACAAGGTCAAATTCGCCCAAAGCTGATCTACACAACCGTCTAAACACCAGCCAAAGACTATGTTTGATGCACCCTCACATCCATCTTTTCTATTCGTGATCTACCACACTTGTTCTTTATGTGCCTAACTACCCATTTAATTTACTTTTTGCCACCCGATTAATTAAATCTCATGACATTATCTTTACCAACAAATGGTACCTTACAAGATCGAATAACATGGAAGATTGGTGTCGGATGTGAGTCGCATGGCCTTTACCATCTCTCTCCATCCACGACTGCTTGTGCATAAGCAGCTTCTCCAATGATGATTTGTGCACACTAGAACATCCCAAATGGAAAAAACTGCAATAGATTGTACTAAATTTTAAAAACTTGTCTAGTTTGAGTTGAGTTGTGTCAAGGTAAACATATTTGTCTGTTTTCTTTATAGTATTTATTTATAAACAAGCTTCATCTACTTTTTCTTTAGTTCACTCCGAGATTAGGTGTCCTTTTTGTAGTACAACTACTCCCTCTAGCTTTAAATATTTTGTTACCTTTATTGACAACTATTCAATATATGTACTTCGATTTTGTTGATGAAAAATTGATCAAAATTTATATCTATCTTAACAAATTTTGTAATGAAATTAAATCACAATTTGGTACATTCATGTTAAAGATCCCACATCAACTAAATATAATGTCAAATTATAGTATATAAGTGAGTGCAAAACCTCATCTTACAAGCTGATTTTGTGAGGTTGAGTGAAACTTAAAGTCCATTTTCTAATATGGTATCAGAGACTATCCTAATGAGATTTGTTGGGCATATTGTGTCACAAGATATATCTAGTCTCACGCACAAGATGTCTTGTTCTCAGCATGAAGAAGTGTGTTGAAGATCCCACAACGAATAGAAAAAAGGCCAAATTATAACATATAAATGGGTACAGACATAATCTTATAAGCCAATTTTGTGAGATTGAGGTAATCTTAAAGTCCTTTTTCTGAGAATTCATATGCACTTTTTGGAGTAACAATGTTCGAGAATACCAATTTCACCATATCCAACCATTCAAGGCATCAAATGATATTCTTCATCAAACTTCATATCCTCATACTTAACCAAAAGAAGTAGTTGAATACAAAAACAAAAATCTTATTGAAACTACACAAACCCTTCTCCTTCGTAGTCATTTTTGACATCGTGTTTGGGGAAATGTTATCTTAACCGCCTGTTATCTCATTAATCAAATATCATCATTTGTCCTTAATGATTAGGTAACTCACTTCATCCCTTTTCCTCATTCTCGTTTATCTAGTCGTCCTCCATCTATTTTTTATTCCACATGTTTAGTACATAACCTCACACTTGGCCAAGACAAAGCCTCCACAATTGTTCAAATATGTCTTTCTACGATACCATCGTACTCAAAAAGGGTATCAATGATTATCTTTTGAGCTCAATCAATATTTTCTTTTGAGCTAAAAAAAAGCAACTCATTATAGCTTTTAAGCTAATTGGATTTTGAGGTGAATTTTGTTTCCAACTGAATCTGAGAAAAAGGTGTGACATATGTTGGCAGACTGTTGATCGAAAACTGAAAGTTAGATTGGGTATTTCAACTGAAATCCAAACAAACCATAAATCTGTCTCCAGCTAACATCTGAACAAGGCTGCCTAAAAATGCTATAGCTAGATTACAAGAATGAATATCTTTCTTGCACTTTTATGAGGAGTAAAACCAACATAACAAGTAAATTCATGTTTGAAGTTAAAATCACACACACAAAATACAACAGCAATAACAAAGTGGTGGTGCAATTCGTGTAAAAAAAATATTACCAGATAAGGATATATTATCAACTTTAGAATCTTCATTCAGAGAGTCTTGCTCCTTCTCAGATTCTTCATCATAATTTTCATCATCAAATACAGAAGCTTTGGATTCCAAGCATACAGATGCCTCAGCAGAGAAAAATTCTTTTTTTGGCAATAAATAGTCTTCTTCATTGGCAGCTTCTGTCTCTGGACCATCATACTCTTCATCAATATCTTCATAATCAACAGCGTCTTCAGCTTTTTCATCACAGTCTAACATTAGAAAAATCCAAAGTTAGAAAACTAAATTACAGAAAGAGGAGAAAAGAGAAGACTTATATTGCTCTTTTAAACAAAGCTTCATTGTGTCAAATTCAAACTATTTTACAGACAACAAATGCTCTTCATGTGCATTAGCTTTATGCAATGAAATTTCCAAGGAAGAAGAAATGTTGGAGCAGAAGGGTCAGAAATCCTCCCAACAGAAAATAACGAAAACAAATATACTGCATCAAGCAGAAATACTCTCAAATCCCTCCACAAATCTGTCAAAGTAACTCATTGAATAAATTATGAGATTCAAATCAAAACCCTTCCCCTCACATGAAGCTGTCACATCACATGACTAAGTCTTTTGATGGGAGAAAGGAAAATTGGTATAATGCCCTATGCAGGAAAAGTACTGTGGGACCCCATGTCTGAATTTCAGGTATGCCACAATAAGAAGACCAAGGGCTTGTTTAGAGAAAACTTCTCCCTACGCACTTCTATAAGAAAAATATACGGAAAAATGAAATCAGTTTCTCTCTGAGCTAAAATTAACTTATGCAAGTTAAAAATCAGATTTAGCAAAAGCTAAGAGGAAATAATTAATATAAATGAGTCTATTGTTAATTTAACTTACTGAAAAACTGATTTCAGTTTTTTCTTTTTCTCTCCTAGGAGAGCTTGTGGAGAAGTTTCTCCAAACTGACCCTCAGTCGTGTGAGAACCTTGTAAGCAAGGATCACAATTCCATACACACAAAATCATGGAAACTATCCGTAACCCAAATAAAATTCAACAGCAGAAGCCACTCACTGTAATTTTCTTGCATTTTGCTTTAAAATACAACAAACCCCCATGAAAAGAGTTACAACTGCATAAAACCTTAACATCCTATACAGATCAAATCCCAGAAAATCCAATAAAGTATTTCATAAATCAATTCATTTTGACTAAATACACTTCCCCAAAGGAAAATCATTTTGGAGAAAACAGAAGCCAGGAAGAGCACCTAACCATATTTTAGGTGCCAACCAATATTTATGTAACAATGTATGACTGCTAATGAATGACTATTATTCACACATGTTGATCAATACCAGTTACAAGTCATTACTGAAACTTCACATCAGTTTGTTTTATCGATCTTCTTCTATTGACTTGCATCAGTGGCCCTTATTAACCCCTAGCATCGGCCATAACTACTGATGTTTTTATTTTACAAACAAAACATTTTTATAAAATACTTTCCAGAATGGAGAGTTTAGTGTCCACTCTAATCGTCCAATGCCATATACATACATATTTAAGATGAGGAATGCTAGTGAAAGATTCTTTTTAGCACATACTCTACTATTGGTAAATTAATTAAAATCTAGCACAAGAGCATGATAGAGAAAACGATAGAAAAAAAAGTGGGCCCAAATTGTATGCAGAAATGACACATGGCGGAAGCTGGATGGTTTTACAATACTATAAACTACAAAATTAGGGGAGAGAGTCATCAGATAAGTGAGAAACAAAATTTTGTTATTTCCAATAAATTTCAGTCAACAATAGAGTGTGTTAGAAAGTATAGTGCCAGAATATCTCATAAGATGTATGGAAATTTCTTCTTTGAGAAGGAAAGACAATGAGCGTCTATAACCCTACAAAACATATGCAATGTGGGAAAGAATTCCAGTAGAAATAAAACACAGGTGAAGTGCTCTCAGTTGATGAGGGAAAAAAATGATACCAACAGAATATCAAAAACTGCATGATATAGTTTTTTCCTGGCAGACTTCACCTTGTTCAACAACATCAGGTGGTGTTTGTGGTGATTTTCCTGACAACTGCAAACAACAAATTTCTATCATCGTCAAAATAGAAATAGAATGAATGAAACATAGTAGGAAAATCAGATAATTTGACACTTCTTAAGCATGTCAACAGATAGCACTTTGAATTCCAAACTTGAACAATACAGACAGGTAATGATATTTAGATTTACTTACATCTATATCTGTCAGTGAAGGACCCAGCTTATCCGCTAATGCAGAAAGATGCTCCTTTGCATCCTAAAGAAGAAATAAGCTTATTTAGCACCAGCTTTAAAGCTTTTCGCCAAAACAGATATACATGAATAAACCAAGAAGCGATTGCTCATTCAACAATTGGTATAATTTAATTTTCATAACATGTATATATCACAAATGATGCAATTGTTTTCTAGGAAGACCATCCTCCCTAGAACCTTCAATTTATTTTTCCCTGTATAATTCATAATCAGGCATGCCCATATCACAGAAAGTAAAGGCATAAAGTATAAACAGCAGCCTAGAACATAAATTTAATTAAGAAAAATCTTATTGTTTGGATTTGTTAACATTTATTTTTAAGTGGAGTAATTTATGTTTCAATATTTTACCTTAAAAGCAAGTTTGTTATAAAATTTAAAAGTAAATTTGTCAACCTAACACAAAAGCTACTTTTTATCACTTCTAGTCAAACCAAGGTTTCGAGGCAAAATTGGTCCTATCCAACAATAACCAAACATCATTTTCACTGAAATGACGTTTCCAGAAGGCAAAGTAACTCCTGATGTTCTCCACCATGCAACCAGACACATATAGCAAATAATAAATAAATATTTGCAGTTTGCACACGAATACTAAAATCCTCCAAAATTGAATTGCATGTAATTTGTTAATTTAGACTTTGGACAATCATACTGAGCAACACACATCAAAATGCCTCCTTTTTTTGTATTTTGAGAATTTACAATGCACGACTCAAGTTAAAGTTCCCCATAAAGTACGAATCTAAAATATAGTGGCTTTAAATCTTCCAAAATAAAAGTTTAGTAACTTAAAAACCTCTACTTACCAATTATAAATCTACAATAGCTTAGCAATTTCATTTGGCAGTATAACTATCTAAGATGCACATAGGAGTCCAGGAAGATAACAGTAACACTATGATTGAGTAAAAAAAACTGACACAGAAATCTAAGCATGACATTTATGCATGCATCAGCTCGATCCTGACTTTCCAAATGGTTTGACCACCAAATTCAAATGCAACATGAAAGGCGGCATAAAATTACCTCATCAAGATAGTCAACGTCGAGATCACCAGAATTATCTACATTTCCAAACATGAACCCAAGAAATCGATTACCCTTGCCAGAGTCCTCATATTCTTCTTCATCATCTATCATTTCAAATTCATCACACATGGAGTTAACAAACTAAACCAAACAACAAACCATATAAGACACTAGAACACCACGTGAACTGCAGTTACATATATCCCATTTCAGCACACAGCCACTAACTCAAAATTTAGCCTAACCATTTCCACCCTACTCCCAACTCTAAACCTAAATATGATAACAAACAGCCTGAACAAGCAAACGAAACATTTTTCGAGCCTACAACACTGACCAACTAGAATATACATCCAATTTCGCAACCCTCTAACCATATTGAAGCTATTTATTTTTCCTTTATTTTGATTTTTTTCTTTTCCCTGTTCCTATCCCTTCTCATGCTACAATTCCCCAATTTTCGTTGCAGACATTTACCTTCGTCCCTCCCATCCTGCGAGGGGCTAGCCGAATCGTAACCCATGCTGTCCGACCAGAGCTATTGGAATTATAGCCCAAATTCAGCACAAACTCATCACAGCAGCTCCAGAACAAAATTCCAGCAAAATCAATTCCAATTACTGTCTTCTTCAAGTGCTTCTGTGCCTCGAAAACCCTATTTAAACTTCACTAACCCTATTCCACTCTGCAATTTTCCTCTTCATCCCCTAAAGAAAACGAAGCCCGCAAATTAGGTTTCCTCTCCACGAACCGGATTAAATTCAGCAGAACCGAATACTGCCTGGACCGTGAACGGACGAAGGGTTTCAGCAATCAGCGTTTAGAGTTGATCGATTCAACAATTGAGTTGCAGCTTGTTGTTACCCCACAGTGTGTTATGTATTTCCAAATGAGATCGTTCGTTTCATTTCGCCGTCGAGGAGGAAAAGAGAGGCGAGCGCAGGCGCACGTGGCGGAGGAGGGCACAAGGTTGAGAAAACCCTCAAGATGATGCTTGAGATCTGCGACTACGTGTTCGTCGCCGTCCACGGTGTTGGGGAGAAGACCCTCTTTTCCGAATTGAGTTGCAGCTTGTTGATGCCGCACGGTGTGTTATTTATTTATTTCAAAGTGAGATCGTTGGTTTCTTGGGGGAGAGGATGTGACACGAAGAGGGTGATATTCTTGACTCTCACCAATTGCTTCCTGCACCCCTAAACTTCTACAAAATACAAAAAAAATTAGGATAAAACATTTCAAAAATACCTAGTGGAAACACCTGTAAATAAATAAAGAATTTTATAGTTCTATAAAAAGTAACTTTTTTACTGTAAAAAATTAATTGGTTTAAAAAATGAATACAAAATTATAGAA
>Ga0123341_1000416_pt1 | contig 25320 bp, 11 predicted proteins | sample Turbeapinknodule_FD_89959 | JGI IMG/M metagenome (GOLD analysis project Ga0123341, IMG submission 89959) | Root nodule microbial communities of legume samples collected from Mexico - Turtle bean Mexico pink nodule | ecosystem: Host-associated > Plants > Roots > Nodule | place: Mexico: Nepantla...
ATTAAAATAAATACAATTTTTATTGTAAAAAAAAGAAGGAAAAAGAAAAAAAAAAGAGTAAAATCAATGGTGATGATGATGATGCAGTGCACAGGTGAAGCAGTTAATTAAATGGGTGCAAGTGGCAAGTGGCAAGTGGGAAGTGAAACTTAGCTCAGTCTTCTCGAAAATCCAAAGAGGGAAAAAGGGAACCACCAAGCTCCATGCTTTTTCTCTCTTAACCCAAAATTCCATTCTATTCCTTTCACCACGCTTTCTCTGCTCTCACTTCCCAAATCAAATCTGAATCACCAAATCCAACACATTCAAAAATCATTCCTCATTGATTCCCTTTTTCTCTCTCTGTTGCCTTCTGCTGTGCATGGCTATTGCTGCAGCAGCTGTTGTCCTGCCATTGGGTCTCCTCTTCTTCGCCTCCGGCCTCCTTGTCAATCTCATTCAGGTTTCTCTTTTCCCCCTTTCACTGCTGTATCTCTTCTTCTCTCTCAGATGTATCCAAAATTTTTCATTTCTCCACATCATCATGCAAACCGGAGGTTCCACCAATATCTCCCAACTCTTTCTTAACTCATTCACCACTTTTCTACTGATGGAGTGGAAGAACTATTTCCAACATTTCGTGACTGAGAAATGGTAGCATACACCGGTCTCACGCACTCTTTTGAACACGCTCCTTATTATTGGTTGAAATTATAAACTGTAGCGGGTTCCATGTTTGGAGGCCCACATTGAGAAAATCAGCTACTTGATAGTTGGGAGTTTCGGGGCTGTTCCATCTAATGGACTGGTCTTTTGGGTTTAATTCTCCTCTTCTTAAGTCCTTACATTCCACTTCTCATTCTCCTTTTAACAAGTTTATCTTGATTTTATAATTTTCGATAAAGTTTAATCCGATAAGTGTGTCTTAGAGAGTGATGCTGACACTCCTCTTGTTAATTTGTTCATCTTCATTGCAAACCAACAGTGCAAAATTAGTTTTTTCATTTTTTTTTGTTTCATGCCACAAAGGAAATTGTAAAGGAAATGAAAAAAATACTATGAAAGATGTGGAGTTGCTCCGATTAATTTGTTTGATCTTTTGATTAATTTGTCTCAGGCGATATGCTACGTTGTTTTAAGGCCGGTGTCGAAGAATTTGTACAGACGGATCAACCGGGTTGTAGCAGAACTGTTGTGGCTGGAGCTTGTATGGCTTATTGATTGGTGGGCAGGAGTTAAGGTGTTTGTCTAGATCTAAGTTTTCTATATTTTTCTTTGGTCCTGTTGGGATAAATTTCTCAATAAACACCGAGAACAAAAGAAGATAAAATAATTTAAGCTTCTCCCCACAAGTTAAAACTACCTTGTATATAAGATTAATGGATATTCTCTCATTTAACTTTTTTAAAAACTGATTTTAACTTCTCTGGCTAATTTTTAACTTATGGGAGAAGATTTATCCAAACAGGTGTTTTTTGGGCACTATTTTTTAAATCGCCAAATATTAGTTGTTAATATATTAGTTTTTATTGGTGGATACTAAAGCCCACACCTATCTCTTCCTTTCACTTTAACCACTTTTGGGACTATTTTTGTCTGCAAATTTAGTTAGTCATCCACCACTGTGTAATTTGTTTTGCTTGCTCTATGTGGTATTCTAGAAGATACGGAAGTGAGCCTCTATATTATTCTCATAGTACATTTCTTTTCTAGAAACCTGTAAGGATTAAATAGCTGTTTAGGGTAATCATCTCTTCCCTCTCCTTGGATGGGTGTTGTAAAATTAAACTTGGGCAATCTGGCTACCTTGTGCATGTGACTTACAAGGAACAATATGTTACGGGCTCTACAGTGTTGCATATTTAGTCCCAAATGTTCCAGTAAAAAATAAAAGTGCATGTTTTTTACTTAGCAGTACTAAAAGCGAATACTATTCAGTCAAAGGGCTTTATATTCATGAACAAAATAATGAAGACATAAAAAATAGCCATTTTAGTTTGTTTTCATAAACCTACAAATACTATCTTCTGAAGAAAATTTTTCTAAGTAAAGCTTATCTCATAGTCACTTGTTTTTAGCTTAAACAAAAAAATGTCTGACTTGAATGGACTTCCAACTCAATCAAACTAGTCTAGCAGGTATTTATTTTATATAAACAAAGTAATTGAGCAAAGGAAACTGCCACTTTCCATTAATTCTTTGAGCTGCAATGGGCAGAGCTAGAAATTTTGGAGATAATTGTTTTTTTTTATAGTTTCTTAGGTTTTTCTTGGACTTGAAATAATTGGAATGGGATGTTTATTTCATTAGTAGTTGTATGTACTGAAAGGGTAGGATATTAGGTTTTTTGGATCTAAAAGTTGAGGAAGATCCAATGGTGTGATGCTACATAGCTCTACAATCCATATGATTGGTGAATATTAGAAGCATTTGTTATCTTTTATTAATACCTCCCTCCCCTTTTATCTTGATTAAAATTTCTCCCTTTTCTGCCTGCCCAGTTGGGTAAAAAAACTATCAAAGAGGTAAAGATTTAGAGAGTGACTGAATATTCCTACTTACAAGATATAATTTAATTTAACTTGTAATTTTCATTCTTCTCTATTTTTAATCAAGCTTTTCTTATTCAAAACAAAAGTGTCTGTTTGTTATTCCTAGCCAGAACTTTTTCTTGTGAATTGAAGCCTGCTTACAAATTTCTTGATTTTAAATAATTTTTCGTGCAAGGGGATATTGCTTTTCTCTATTATTGTATTGCAAGATCAGATGGAAAGATTAACTCCATTGGATTATTCTTCAAAGAGCTCCTTTTGAAATCAGTTCATTTCAAAAGAATGGTAATGAGTTAGGTGGTTGGTTTATTGCTACCATAGCATATGGAATTCGAGAAATATATTCTCTCTCAAGATCAAGATCGTTGTCTTGTTTTAATACTTTCAGAAGGTCTGATGTTATCAAATAAATAAAATTGGTTATTTGAAAATAATAATTTATGCTCAGTAATTTAATAGTTTATTCAGTTGCATTTCATATAACTTATTCTCACATTTGGAACTTTCTGTCTCTAGATCCAAATATTCACAGATCATGAAACCTTTCGTCTAATGGGTAAGTCCTTTTTTAGTCATGTATTTAGCATGACACTCTTGCTCTCATTCTTTCTTAATGTGTTGTGCATGTATTCTTATCTTCTGGAAAGGAAAAAGGGGGAGATTCTGGGGTTAACATTTGCTTACGTGTAACAATGTGATTCTGTTTTGTATAATCAGGTAAAGAGCATGCCCTTGTGATGAGCAATCACAGAAGTGATATTGATTGGCTTGTTGGATGGGTTTCAGCTCAGGTGATTGTCGTCTATGGTTTGATATTTTCCACATCTTCAATGAAAGCAAATTAAAATTAATTCATACTTGTGTATTAATACAAGTAATTTATATTATTAATTATTTTGGATTGTCTGATACCAGGACAAACGAACACATTTTAGGGTTACTTGTGGATACATATAATAAAATATTGCTAATCTTTGATTTGTTATCTTATGATTTTTGTGACATATTTGTTTGGTTTTTGCTTCAACTGCTGATTGGTTATTCAATATCATTCAACAGCGTTCAGGTTGTCTTGGCAGCACCCTAGCTGTGATGAAGAAATCTTCAAAGTTTCTGCCGGTATGTGCTTGTGACTTTTACTTTCAAAATGAATTTATTTAGTCATTATGTACTGTAGACATCACCTAAAGTGCACTCTGCATTTAGAGGATCTTAATTTGCAGAAACAGTAACATCCAATTCTCTTTTATATGTGCTACTTTCTCTCATATTTTCGTAACATCAATTATAAGCTTTCTAGTATACTTTCATCTTTGGATTTCTCAATTAGATTATCTTAAACCTTGTAAAAACTAGGAGCAATTTACCTTCTTGGAAGCACAATAACTCAGTTTTTTAAGCTCACTCTTGGGAATAATTTTGGCTTGTATTATTCTTGTAAATAGAATAAAATCTTGTATATTTGATATTATTAGGATGGATTTTTTTCTTCCTACTTCCTCTATTTCTCTTTCTATGCAAGAGCCTATAAAAAGGGATTAGAGCTTGTGTTCCGACACAGAAATATGTTCATTCTAGTTGGTATTAGAGCTCTTGATCTCGAGGACTCTGTTTTTGGTGCCACTGCTCAGTCTTTGTTGCCACTTTTGTTGTTGCTGCTGCCCATTGGGTTGGTGATTACACCTGGAGGAGTGCCTCCTAATTACCGGCTCATCTCCACTGAATCATGGTCATCCAATGCCGCATGTGCTGTTTGAATCTCTGGTGCATGTGAGTCACATGCCATTCTTTTGACGGTTACAAAAGGGGTTGTTGACAATCCTTCTTCCAAGTTTAGGGGTTAGCTTGCTCGAATTAGATACAATGCATATATGATATGACAGTACGGTTATTCTAACACAATAGGATACATGCAAGATACATATTTCAGAATGTATAAAAATTCACAAAATGTAATGAATATATATATCTTCAAGTGCAAATTCAAATTAAAATCACATTTTTTAGACATTGTGCTGAAATAATTTTTTTTAAATCATTGTAATCGTAAAATACTTTTTAGTATTTAAGTGTAGGAATAATGTTATCAATGTCACTACTTTTTTAAATTAATTTGTAGAGAACAATTTCCCTCTTTGGTCTATGAAGAAACAATGTTTATATGTTTCTATATTACACATACTCTTCTTATTGTTTTATTGGATATAAATGCATTAAAAGCTTGAACATTTTACCAACACGTATCGATGAAGTAAGTATCTTTGATACGTGAAACAAATAAAAGTATTGGTGCTTGTAGGTTTGGATATTTCATTGATACATAGAAGTACCTTAGAATATCAGTATCGAATATGTACCGACATGGATATGTGAAGTAAATTGAAGTGTCAATGCTTTGTACCCCCTTTTGTTTAGCATGTCTGCAATCCTTTGATGGAGAGCCCCTTGCTGCCCTGTTCTTGTCTTGACTGAAGAGAAGATATTGTCTCTCTAGTTCCTAGGTTCCAATGATATTTGAAACTTGTTGGGTTTGTGATAGGCCCTCGGACAATAGGGAGGCCCTGCGGAGTAGGCCCAAAAATGTGGAAAGTGTATGTGAGCAGGAATAGGAAATTTGTTTGGAATGATGAGGTGGGGAGAGAAAATGAGGGAAAGGATGATATGAGAGAATTTGGTTATTTGAGGGAAAGAGGCTGTTGAGGATGGGAGGAAAAAAATACCTTTCTCTGTGTGGTGGTGGAAGTTTCTCTACTGCATTTTACTTCAGTCATCAATAATACATATTATTCATCCATTCTCATTTTTTGGTTTGCATAAGTTCGTATCAACTTGATGTTCATAATTATCTCTAGTGGGCTTAGTTCATTCGTGCCACTCTTAGAGGCTAAGTTGTACTTATGCAGGTCATTGGCTGGTCAATGTGGTTTTCTGAGTATCTTTTTCTGGAGAGAAGTTGGGCCAAGGATGAAAGCACATTAAGGGTATGACATGCTAAAATTTAATTAGTTTATATTTTTATGCTCACAAGATAAGGATACATGCTTGTGCTGTCAAAACTGATGTGTTCTTATTTCTTACTTATGCAGCAATACATTCAATGGCTATAAATTTTCTCTCTGGGTGCATTAGCTGTTTGATTTCATTTGGGAATCTCATTTGAATATTTTGTTATCATATCTGCAGTCAGGCATCCAACAACTGAGTGATTATCCTCTTCCCTTTTGGTTGGCTCTCTTTGTAGAAGGAACTCGCTTTACACAGGCAAAACTATTGGCTGCTAAGGAATATGCAACTTCCACTGGATTGCCTGTTCCTAGAAATGTTTTAATTCCAAGAACTAAGGTGAATTATATATATTTTCTGCCTTTCCTTCTATTGCTTTTCCTTCCATGGATTGGAAGCTACACTGTGTTAATCTGTGTTAGCGGCCATTACAGTCTTGCAAATCTTAGTAGTATTGCTGTTGAGATTGTATTACACTTCCACTGCTTGTTATCAGGTTGATGTCACTCTAGCTGGTATGGATCGTAAAAAGGTTCATTCAAATTAGAGAATCACTTGCTAGGTTTATGTGGGTATTATAGTTAATTTGTTTTGAAGACTATATGAAAATTCACCAAGAGATGTAGCCGGAGACAGGATATTTAAATAAACTTCATAGATTTTGACCAATAAGAATAGTAAATATGAGTTCTTTTTAGTTTTTCCAATTTAATTAGTGTTTGTCTGAGTTTTGAACATCTCGTATGGTTGGTTGCTGTGTCTTTTTATCTCCTGTAGATTATGCCTTAACAAAATTGGACGAAGGGCCCTTTATGATTCTGTACAGGTAAGGATTATGGTTTTATTGGGTCAAGTTTAGATATTTTTGGTGGCCCCTTAGGTGCTTTGAACAGCACCTTTGGGAATATGGACTTGATTTAGAGGTGCATCAGAGAAAACCCAGGAAAGAAACTGTTTGGATTTTGTTACAGGACGGGACTTTAGGTAGTTACTCTGTTTTTCTGTTTTTATGTTGAGAGTTGAACAGGTAGTTGTTAGCTATAAAACAAGGTTGCTTTGATCTGAGTTGTTAATTTTTTTGGTCAGACTCATTTTGTAAACTTCTGTATCTTTCTCCTAATTCAATAATTCAATACATCTGTAATCCATTCATTCTTTGCATTTCCTATTCCTCCAATTCTTCTGTTAGGTTGAATTATTCTTATGTGCTTTTGCGGAAAACAGGTTAGAATGGTATAGAAAATCAAACAGAACAAGAAAAGTGACCAATGAATTACGTCTAGGGTCTGTTTGCTTCACACAAACAAGAGCCATGCAATTCAGCTGTCTTATAATCTATTAAAGAGAAAGTGTTGAAAGGGAAAAAGAACGAACCCAATAAGCATGAAGGAATCTGTATGCCAATTACTGAGCGGTTGATATTATTTATATTGTCATACGCTCATAAATACAAGGGTTTACAATTACCCTATTTACTGTGATTATATAATAATATACAACATAAAATCATACCATAACTACCCTATTTACATTGTTTCTAACAAAAAGCATTATAGAATTTGGATCCATATAGAATAGGAATCTTTATATATATAAGGAGATATTGTCACCCGTAGATGTGACAATATTATATTCTGATTTTAAAAGGCCCACATTACTACTTTACCCCAGAACATATGTAAACTGTTTCTTAGCTCTCATATTTATTAACTCAACAACAATTTTTATTTTTACACTGTAATATTTATTGTTTAGTATATTGTTTTGTTTCTTTCAGGGTTTTGTGTCTGCAGTAAGTCATATGCGCTCATTTGTTCCTGCCATTTATGATGTAACAGTAGCTGTCCCCAAGAATTCCCCTGCTCCTACAATGCTAAGACTCTTCAAAGGGCAAGCTTCAGTGGTAAGACAATCAAAATGAAGATTTATAAATAGCTCCATCTTAAGTGCCCATCAATTTTTTTTCTGCCTGTATTATGTAACTGTCATTGAATATCGTAATAGGTAGGGAGAATAATGATATTTTTCCTCATTAATTCAGCTGAAACATATTATAAAATATATAGACGGAGAGGAGAGAGGAAAATAGGTGAAAAAGTTTCCCCAAACTTATATAAACTCCTCAAATAACAAAACTGGAACATAATGATTAAATAAAGTTATCCTAATCCTAATCTGTTGTGATCCGACATTGACATATGTCCAAAAGTAGAGCTTATGTTATGACTCATGAGAGCTTGAGCAATCCTCATGACCTAACCTCATGAGCTATATTTTGGAGTTAAGTTAGGGCTAACCCAAAATCAAGATGGTATTAGGGCATATTGAAAATTTGATATTGGGTTGGGCCACCCTCAACTGTCAAAAATCGACTTTATCCCATGACTTTTCCAGTGCAATAGAAAAGCCTGTCCTACAATATCCACGTATCAGACACAATTGTTATTCCCCCGTCAATGGTTTTATTGACTTTCCCTTTCTTTAAACTCAGTAGTCCCTATGCTCTCGGTAAGTTTACTGTGCTACACTAATCTCTGATGTGAATGTAACTGCTGAAATTAACACTTATGGGATTAGAAATTGGAATTTCAGATAAGATGAAATGAATGATAATGAATGATTTCCTTGCTCAGTGTGTGCCTTGAATGTGCTCAATAGTTAATATTTAGTACAAGTTTATTTGGCTGATTTTGACACTTGCATAGTGGTATTAAATTATTAATACTTGGATATTCCTGTAACTAGGGAAAATGGAGGCCATGAAAAGGACATCTAGACAAGGAGTCTGGGGTTCAGGGAAAGTTGGAGGATGTTAGTAGACCTCTGTTTTAAAAGGGTATAGGTTAAGTTAGAATAAGAAAGGGAGGTTAGAAGGGGACTGGGTCCCAATTCTATCAATAACACTAGCTAGTATTTGGTAATAAAGGTAGATTGGGGATTTATTGAAGTGACTTGTTGAGTTGAGACACAAATTGGAAGGAAGAGAACTATGTCTTTTGAACTCCTGAATGTTAACGAGACAAGGAGAAGTTCCACTGTATCATTCTAAATTACTGGTTTTCTATCAAACTGCTTCCAATTAGAGTGGCTTGTGCTATAATATTTATTTTTCTATCTCTAATTCTACCGGAAAATTTGGAATAGGATTCTTGTTTTTTTATCTTTTATGTTAAGCCACGGTATTTTTAGGGATTTTGAAGGTTAGGTTTTGGAATATTTGAGGTTTGCTATTTTGTTGATGCTGAAGAGATTGGATGCTTCTATCGTTTACCTTTTGCTTTAATTTGGTTGACTTCATGAACAGGATCTGTAATATTCATTCCACAGGTGCATGTTCATATCAAGCGGCATTTGATGAAGGAATTGCCAGAAACAGACGAGGCCGTTGCTCAATGGTGTCGAGATATATTTGTGGCCAAGGTGCTTGTTGGAAGACATTTTTTTACTTGTTTCTATTATTGTTTTTTCCACTCTGGGTCCACATATTGGTAGTGTGGTATAATTGTTTTCACTTTGTGTAACTATGATTAATGATAAATTTTGAAAAATTGTTCACAATGTTCTACTTGCACTGTTGATTTTCTCTATATATGATTGTGCCCTGTTAAAAAATATCACTGATTTTATTTTCCTTTTTACCCATTGGAAAACTAGGATGCTCTGTTAGACAAACATATAGCCGAGGATACTTTTAGTGACAAAGAGCTGCAGGATACTGGTCGACCAATAAAGTCTCTTCTGGTAAGATACTTTCTCAGGACTTCTAATATTCTTATTTATCAGATATTCTTTTCTTTTGTATCCCGTTTGCCAATGGATGTTTTCCATTATTTTTGGTCAATCCTATAGATGTTTTCCTAAAGAACCATGAATTTATTTTGGGAGCAGGTAATGATGTCTTGGGCCTGTCTGGTTGTTGCGGGGTTTGTAAAGTTCCTACAACGGTCTTCACTACTATCTTCATGGAAGGGTGTTGCATTCTCAGCTGTTGGTTTGGCAGTTGTTACTGCACTGATGCAAATTATGATTCAATTCTCACAGTCAGAGCGTTCAAACCCTACGAAGATCGCACCAGTTCAGTCAAAAAGCAAGGGGGAACAACTAGAGGCTCAGAATGACAAGCAACAGTAGATTATTCTCTTGTTACCCCGACCGAACTTTTCCATACATAGATAGGGACTTCATCTACGATCATGTTTTGATGAACTTGAAGTAGCATTGTGTGATGAGTGACTCACGTAATACTCATTATTTTGATATCAAAATATGACCATGCTATGTTTCTATTCTATATATGCAGTATGTATGCTTAACGATCCCATTGTTTTTAAATTTATCAGGATAACATTTTGGCCTAGAAAAAGTCTACTACCTCTTATTTTATTTTTGTGTATCTATGCACTGGCAACAACATTACCGTTCTGGAGGTTCATTACTGGATAATCCGTGTGGTATGTAGAGTTAAGGCCATAACTTAAGTGCTAACAGTTAAGGCCAGAGGTGGACATGTCATATCACCATTATTATCCTATAGCTATAGATCACAAAGGTTCCTGATAATGATGACACCCTAGTGTTAACTATAATTCTATGTTAAATTCACCTTAAGAATAAGGAATGGATAATAATAGTTTATTAATTGAAAGAATATGCAGCGTCTTCAAAATAGAGAAAATGTTTACTATTAAATTAAAGTTGTAGAATGCTTAGAGGATATCGTTATCATAGGCTCACTCACATGGAAGAATAAAATGAGAAATGACAGTTAGTCTTGACTGTACAATATATATATTCTGATTGTTTTTATAAAATGGACAACCTTCTGGATTAATTGACACCAATAATAACTAGAAAAAAAGTAAACTTGGGATAGGATGTGATATGTTATTATCATCTTATTGTTACAATGTTTTGACGATGATTACATGGCTCAGTACTGAGATGAGTAAAGGCAATTTACTGGGATTATCTACTAAACAAGAATTTGCATTTGCTCAGTGTGTTGTTCTCTTGCTTCTTCCTTATTGTTTTGCGGCGTAAAGAGATGATTCAGAAAGCTTGCTTAAGACCCATATAAAGATTGGACCATATATAGGCCCACTGACCATCAACTTATTCCTTATCCAACTCATTCTTATCAATCTCCAAATCAGCATAGGAAAGTGAATACATTTAAATTCAGCTTTATGTGCATGTTGTAGCTGCCAAAATATTTAAAGGACACAACACAAAGTGACAATATCTCAATTATGATCTCAGAATGGTTAATAGTTTGTGGTCTCTGTCAAAAGCTCAAAGCAACTGATGAAAGTGACATCATTTTTGGACTTTCCGGAGGGTCATTGATGACTGAAAATCGCTGTTATCTCCCTCCACAAACCACTTTTTCTTTTTCATTATCATATTCACCTTCAAACAGAATATGGGAAGTGAAAATGTTTGACTAATATACTGAAATAAAATCCCTTGAAAGATAACTATGGTTGGAATAGAAACCTTCATATCATCATCATTATTATTATTATAAAGACTAATCTATTATTTTATTATCAACTTGACCATGTATCTATTCACTGTTGTTTATCCGTTCATCCATGAATGGACAGAAAGTATTAATGTTGTGTGGTGAAAAACTAAGAGCTTGATGTTCTATCTTCAAACAGGCTGTGTATTCAGTTTCTTTAGTTGAATGATATGCATTTCTGATGGATAGATTTATCTTTCACCATCATGCACAGTGAATTCAATTAAACTTAGAAAGAGTAAATGATGTCACGACTTTGTACGAACAGTGACTCTCAATCATCATGCTTGCAATATTTAACTGCCGTCTCTCTTCCAAGATTAGACTCTCCAGACTGTACATTAGTATTGAGTAGTTCTCTTAACTTTATTTATTCTTTCATTTGAAATATCATATAGTTTATGTCAGACCAATCATTAATACCAGTTACAAGTCAGATGAATATGTTATGGAACAACTAGGGAAGTGATCAAGTGATTATCATTGCAAGAAAAAGTCTTGTTTTAAAATTAAAACACAGCATTTTATCCAAATGAAATCATTCAAGACCTACAATATTTTATTTCAAAACTGATGCTTTACTGTTTATTACTACACTTTCCGTACTTTTTGGTTTGTAAGAAAATCCAACATCCATGTTATTTTACCAGCTACAACTTTCTATTTGTACATCAAGAAACAATCAATAAAATTTCAATGGGGGCATAGATTCTAATTAATCTTTAATTATTTTCTGATCTAATGAATATCTTCACATGCAATACATTGAAAGTAGCACTTAATTGAGCCGACGGTTAACCAAAGTCCTTCCAAGAGTAAGAACTCATGGATTTTAATTCTTCACACTGTAAATACAATCTGAATTCACATTGGATATATAAATTAATCACTCAGTAGTGAGCAAAGTTAATTGCCTTTTAATTATTAGTATTATAATTTTAAAGAAATTTTCTTAAATATCTTTGAAATAACTAATAATGGTAGTAGTCTGTCCAGATACTTGCATTCCTATTAATCAATGGAAAACTTAGAAGAATAAGGGAGAAATTGAGAACTATATATTGGTCTGAGCATTTTTGTTTCTTTATTAATAAATGCATTTTCTTACTTTTAAATTTGGTGCATTGAATAGCAGACTGCTTAAGTATTTTAAAAGAAGAAAATGTGTGTCTTTTTTATAGTAATAATAAAAAATTTGAAAGCAGGGTTTGTTAAATTTATTCTTGGTGATGAGTATAGGGATTGACAAGAGCAGGTATAGATATTTGGAAGTTTTCAGAAGACATGGGCATGGATACAGAGAATGATGTTTAGTTAATTACTGATTCTCATTTTACAATGCAAACTCACTCGAGCAACCTTGGAAATATAAAGGATGAAATAAGCATGGGATCTTGATCTGGTCAACACATACTCTTTTTGTGCTAAAATTGTTTTATTGTGTCCCCTTTTAGCTGCACAAATTTTACCTCAATCCTTTTGTTAAATGTATCCAAGCATGCTAGACTCCATAGATCATTAAATCTCTTAAGCATATTCAAAATAGTATTCAGATCATTTGCATCGTTATTTTTGCTGCAATGACAAACCTGTGCATATAGTGCTTCCCCCAGTATCACATGACGTATTTGGTCAAAAAACTGCTGCATATTTTCACATATGGAAAAGATTTTTTTGGTGGTGAACATTGAGTATCGTGAAGTAAGTGAGAAGAAGTTACTATTAATTAAGAATGGAAAAGGTGAAGATAACATGTTTGAATGATATTATTAATATAAGTTGAAGCACAGACACTGTTTGCGCTACAGAGTTTTCTGTGAAGATTGTACAATTATACTCTGGTTGTATATGAATGAATTAATTGTAGGTGATTAAGTACTTTTGCTTGGTAAGGATAAGTATATGAGGCGTACGTTAAAAAAGACATAGTAGATGCCATGGGTTATAAATGCTGAACTGTTGCTATTAGTACAGCTGCCACGTTATTAATGAGCAATAATTTTACCATCTCTTGTCTTAGTCAAATTTATTTTTTATATTACTTATAAATTATTTTTTCTTTATTTTTTTTATCTATCTTCAAGTTTGTGTTTGGATTTAAGTAAGTATTGTTCACAGATGGAGCAATCTTGTTTGTATTTACTTATATGCGAAAATTTGAGGGTGCAGATTTGCGGGAAAACACGTTGGTGTTGATGTGCAAGGTATGCATAAAGGAGGAGAAACGCAGATGAAATACAAGATAAGACGTTATTTTTCTTACTTTATTTGATCATGTACGACTTTATTTGACTGGGCATGACTGAAATGTTGTAGAAATTTTGAAACATGCATGCATAGAGATTCCTGAACGTACTCGGTGTAGTAAATGAGACTTTAAAACACGAATACAAATGATTTTTCGAGGCGTGAGTGATCACTGTTCGTAATGACTTATCCACGGTGTATTGCGCAAGTCCCTCAGGATATAACAGGAACTTCTCGAAAATTTTCGAGGATTAGAACTAGCAAGTTACTCTTAAAAGAGTAAGAACCCAATAAATCCAGAAATATTATAATCTAGAATAAAAAGATGAAAGTGAAGAGGAAAGGAGGAAGAAAGAAGTGCACAGTGAGTGCTCCGAGGAAGATGAAAAAGTGAAAGGGTACATGGTGAGTGAGTGAGATTGAGCATTCTCGTGCCTCTTATTTATAGGCAAGGAGAGAAGCTCAAAAACTCACGAAAAGAGGAGAGAGAGAGTGTTGTTCCGACGGTTCAAAGGTGACGCCGGAGATAACGTCGGAAACATGCCGGAAATGGTGAGAAACTCCCACCACAAAAAAAGGAAAAACGTGGAACAAGTCTTGCAACGTTCCAGAGGTCCCTTCCAATCTCAAAGGCACGAACTTGAAACTGCAAACGGGTGGAGAAACGAATTTTCGGAAAAATTGAAGGAGATTCCGTGGTGTTTGTCGATCTGCAATGTATCTGTGGAAGGTGCACTACAACGATTCTTTTTCTTCTTCAATATATATAACGTAGTTTTACAACACTCAGAAGGGAACCTTTTGACTGACTGTTCAACATTTAAAATTTCAATTAAAAACATGTTAATGCATAAGCTTGGTGCACCTTTGATTCATGCTTTACTTCTTCGTTCTCGCTTGAGCTTGTGCTGTCTTTGGTGGTTCTGCGTTTTGGTTGTTTTGTTGGTGGAACTTGAGTTGATGTCGGTGGTGTGTGAAGTGCAATATGGTGGTGTTGGTGTTAACAAAGGTTGTAATGATTGTGGTGGTTTTGTGGGGCTTGTTTAAAAGAAAGTTTTGCTTGATGTAAGATTTCATGGTTGAAAAAACAAAGCACCAAAATGTTTTTGCAGTGAACTAGGTAAACCAAATTGATTATGAAAGATCCATAATCGATTATCAAACACGCTTAATTGATTATCATTTTTTTTTTCAAAGGATAGTCAATTATGCCACCCTTATAATCGATTATGTTTTTTTACTATTGTTTTTTATTTTCATTTCCATTACTTCACGTTTACATGATTGTTTTGTGGTTTGAAAGCCAATTTAAACATTTTATAAATCATTTACAATATACAATGTTATGTGTAGGTTCATTACAAGCAGGTGAAGGAGAAATTGAGGTTCAAAAGCTTCAATTTACAGTTCAAGTTTCACCGGCGGCTGTTCTTGGTTCATAGTAAGTCATTTTTTTTTAATTTGTTGTTATAGAACTCTCTTCCTATATTTTTAAAACAACTATTGACATTGTGTAAAGGAAGATCTTGCTCCCATACCTGTACATTTGCACATTTTCAGTAGGTTCATTGGTTTCGAGTTTTTTAGAAAAACTTAAAAAGTACATATACTAAATAAAAATAATTTATGTATTATCTATACAATATTTTATTATTAATTTGATTAAATAAAAATTTAAAAACTTCATGTGTTAAATAAAATTACTTTTTGTATTAATGTACAAATCTTTATATTATTATTATTTATTTTTTAATTTTTTACAAACAATTTCATGTAAATATTTTTTCTCAAATTTTAAGTATGAGAAGAAGGACAATGAAATATAAAATTTTAGGAGAACAATGATGTGTTATTTTACAACATGGCATGGACTTATGCATGTTGGGTTGTAGGCGTTGAGTGGAAGGAAGGTCTTGGATTATGCTGTTGCTGGTGTTTCATATTGTATTGTGATTGTAATGAGATTTTTTACATTGAATCAAATAAATTAGAAATAATTAACTTAATTAGACAATATGAAAGATGAAAATTTAATTACATATTTACATTTAAATTAATTTTTATTTTGTATAAAATTTACTTAATTCCAACATATTAAATTTTGTGGTTGTTTATGTCAAAGACATTTTTGACATGGAACATGAAAGACATTGGTTTGTATATTTTGAGGATGGAGAGATGGGTGAGTTGGACCCAATAATAAAAATGTTGTTGGTGTGGACTTAAATCTAATTTCACACTTACAACAACACATCCAGTTACACACAAAAGTAGCAACACTAACGATCATTTGCATCATTGCTTATGAATTGCATATCTTGCATGTGGGAAGTGGTATGACAAACATTATGATAGAGTTCGTACCATAAAAAGAGCGTCGTTAGTAGGAGTTGTTGTCATACTTGGTGCATATTGAACAATGTTGTGACATTAGTCACATGGGACCAAAAACATTAATTAATTTATGTTAGTGATTAAGGGGATATGAGTTCGTGAATGAAGCATTTTGGTCAATAGTGGAAGAACATGTTGCTAAATTTCTCCAACATCATTGGACATAACATAAAGAATCAAAGTGTTTTATTCTTTTTTTACTAGTCCAAGGAAACAGTCTCCCGTCACTTTCATAATGTGTTAATGCAATTTTGGTGTTTGAGGAAATTTTTTTAAATCAACCATCTGGGAGAAAGGTGCAACCTCATATCTTAAACAACAATCAATTTTACCCATACTTTAAGATAATGGTGTAACAAACTAAAGTCTCACTTCAAATACATGATGCATGACTTCATTGTTATAGTATGATTTTGTTACCCCTTATGATTGTTTAGAGACTATAGATGACACTCATGTACATGTGAAAGTCCTTGATAAGTGTCATTATTTAGTGAAATATCATGCAAAAAGTTAGACATTTATTGATTTTAATTGTTGATTAGAAAATTAGAAAATTTAATAATATATTTTGGAGTTATGAGATAAATAGAATTATTTATTCCCAATTTTGTGTTATTTTTAGGAATTTAAGGAGAGATGAAACAAATGGATATATTATGAATAGAGATGTCACTTAGCCTAAGCCCAATTAGGTTAAATAAGGGCGTAAGACAAAGACAAAGGAGGAGGGAGGAAACCCTAAGAGGCAACCATAAAGTAGAAACGCTCTGCATTTTTTCTTTTGCTTTGCATCATCTTTTGGTGCATGTAATGGCTACCATAAGTGGCTAATTCTTTTCCTTTGGGATTGAATGTAATAGTTTGAAACTCCTATGTATTGAGGTGATACTTATCTATAACATTATGCTCTTATTTGATATCGTTATTTTCATTTTATGCTTAAAGCTTGAATTTTTATTCTTGATTTAGATCTTTGGAATTGATTCAGAAGTATTTATGATGATTTGACCTAAATGAAAATACTTGATGTGTTTTAATACTAGGAATATATTATAATGAATCAAGTGCTTTATAACATCTTTTGCGCGTTTGACTCTTTTTGTTGCATCAATATTAATTAAGTAAGAATGTTGTATGTTTTAATTAACCAAAATGTAAATGAGTGAGAAAAATTAACTTCAATCCCAATTCTATCAATAAACTTTTCATAATCATTTACTCTATTTTTATTTAAATTACAAGCAAATTTTATTTAAATAATGCTCATATACCTTGAATCAATTTAATGCACCCATTTCAATATTTAGTAAATGTTAGACATTAAGATTTTATTAGAACTTGATAAGTGTCAAATTTCAGTAATATTTCATATTAAAATATAGACACTTATGAGTATTAATTGCTAAAACAAGTATAAAATAACCCTTAATTTATGAATTTATGAATTTATACATTTTTACATATTTTATGATTTTAATTTGAATAAGAGCATTTTATTCCCAAATTTGGTGTTAATTTCAGAATTTTAGGGGAAAATGGAGATATTGGGCAGAAGGAGAATATACAAAGCTAAGAAGGGAAAGTTGGAATGAATCAACACTTACCAAGCGACCCAAACGCGCGAAAGAACCATGTCACCACCAGGGGAGCTCGCTTGAGCGAGATGACACCAGTAAAGTTGGGTTAAATGTCGTTTTGCTCGCTCAAGCGAGCCCATTCTTGCTTTTGCGAGAATCCACTTAAGCCCATGAAAATTAGGTTAAATAGGGGACTTGAGGCACAACCCTAGTGTGCAAGATTGAGAGGAAAACACCATTGAGTGACTTGTAACCCAATTGTGAGAATAAGAGGTGTGAGAAAGATTAGAGGAGAAAACCGTTAAGGAGAAACATCCTGGATCTTCTTTTCATGCCATCCTTGCGTGTAATAGTCATCATAAGTGGCTAATTCTACCCTTTGGGATTGAGAATAATCTGTTCAAACTCTTATGTATTGAGGTGATATCTGAATATAATATTATGTTCTTGATTGATTATTGGTATTATTGTTTTGCTTCTCATTCTTGATATACGGACATCAATATCAATCAAAAGACATAATGTTACCATGCTAATCAAAATACAAAAGAGTGAGAAAGATGAAACCCAATCCTTATTTTTCCAACTTGAAGCAACCAATTCTTTGACTTGTTTTCTAATTAATCATTGCCATCATAACAACTTTCAACACACTTTTATTATTCTATTTTATATTTAGCGAACATTTTACTTGATTATTCAACTGTTCCTTGTGAGTTCGATATCCGTCCTTAAGGACACATTATTACTTCTGACAACGCGGTGCACTTGCCGTAAAAATCCATTAGAACTGTTTCTTGTGGGTTAGATATCCATCTTTTGAGACAAATTTTTACTTATGACTCAGTACACTTGCTGAAATAGGTCAACGGTCCCACAATCAGATGCTCCTCATTTTCGTGAAGAAAATACCGACCAACTCAAATTGTATTCGTAACTTGTGATTTTGACATGAAATTCACATATATTCTAGTCGGGTAGGAAGGAACAATATCTGATTCAAGAATATTGAAGGATGGACTTAAATGAGATGATCCATTGGTCATACCCGAAGGTTAGGTGAATTTGATTTTGTTTACTTTATGTGAAATGGCGAGTTAGTACTTACTGATAATCAATATAAATTTAATCATTGTAGGAAAATACTACTTTGGGGATGTCAACTTTACATTAAGACAATAAATGATAACACCGTATCGTGATGTTAGATACCATATGAAAAAGAGTACTCCCTAAGAGGTCTATCAAATATCTGAGAGTTTTTTAATCATCGTCATTCATCACTAAGAAATGTAATTGAAAAAATATTTGGTGTGTTGAAAAAACGATTTACAATATAGCTAGTGGAACCGAATCCGATTACTCATTGGGGATGATGACGAAAATAGTTTTAGGATGTTGTATTCTTCACATTTCTTCACGAGATGGACAATGATCAATCATTACTTGATGAAGTCAATCATGAGTTGATGGAACAAGATGTAGATGCCTTGATCTCCCAAGCTCGTGATGGTGATTATAAACTATGATCACATAATAGAGACACTATATCTAATGAAATGTGGAGAGATTATGAAAACAATTAAGATTATGTAATAATTTATATTATGAATGAGAACTTTGTTTCCTTTTATATTCACTTGTTAGGTATGTAAATACTTTCTTAATCAATTAAATATTTTTTTTGTCTTATCCTTATTGGATGAGTTATGTTTGTAATAGGTAAAACATGAATCGAGGAAAGAATGTTGTACTAAAGTCATCTAGAGGTATCTGTAAGTTCATGAAATGGACTGCAAAGATGGATTTACAAATTTTTTCACTATGACGGACAAGGCATGATTGAGGAACAATGTTGATGGAAGTTGGATGACTCAAGCTTACAGTAACATTGTAGGCGTTCTTCGCCAGTCTGGGTTTGAGGGAATTTCTAAAAATAAAAAATAAAAAAATGAAAAAGAGCATGAAGAACAAATGACGCGGATAATTTGTCCTTAAGGACGAATATCGAATTCACAAGGAACAATTATTTAAAATCCTAAATGTAGCATTCACTAAGTATAAGAATATCTACAATAATTTGATTTGGTTTGATATTGACAATAATTTGCATGAAAATTAAATAAAAGCAAAGTAAATAAGTAAAATATTTCAATTAATAAAATTGGGAATGAGTGGAGTTAATCTTTCTCACTTGTCAGTAGTTTTAAATATATAACATCCCATCTTGATTAAAATTAATGCACATATAAAAATCATTCATATCGATTTCTCACATACAAAATTATTAAGAGAGTCTCCCAAATATTGATTCCTCGCATATTATAAAAACTTCTTATCATTACGAACATATGTTATTGATGACTTTTTACGGAAACTGCATCGTATTGTCAGTAATAATAATGTGTCCCTAAGGACGGATATCGAACCCACAAGGAACAATTGAATAATAAAGTAAAATATTCACTAAATATAAAACAAAATAATAAAAGTTTGTTGGAATTTGTTGTGATGACAATGATTAATAAGAAAACAAGGCAAATAGTTGTTGCTTCAATTGGAAAAATAGGGATTGAGTTTCATCTTTCTCACTTCTTTGTATTTTGATTAGTGTTGATAATATTGTGCCCTTAGATTGATATGGATGCTTATATAAAAATCATTTATATCGATTTATCGCATATAAAATTATTAAGATGTTTCTTAAATATCGATCATCGCATATTTATAAAAACAACTTAGAATTCAGATAAAACGTTGATAGCAATTAACATTTCAAGTCTATTCCTAGCACTCAAATATGTTAAGTATTATTGGTTAGGTCAGAACCATAAAAATACTTTCAGTCAGATTTAAGATTCTAGATCAAGAATTAAAAGAAAAACAATAATACCAATAATCAATCAAGAGCAAAATATTATTCAAATATCACCTCAATACATAAGAGTTTGAATAGATTACTCCCAATCCAAAGAGTGGAATTAGTCACACATCTTGTAACACATTCTATTCTTCCAATTGGGTTACAAGTCACTCAATGGTATTTTCCTCTAAATCTTGCACACTAGGGTTGTGCCTTAAACCCCCTATTTAACCTAATTTTCATAGGCTAAAGTGGATTCTCGCTCAAGCGAGAATGAGCTCCCTTGAGCGAGCAAAATGACGTCCAACCCAACTTCACTGGTGCTATCTCGCTCAAGAGAGATATAGCTTGCTTGAGTAAGCTCCCCTAGTGGTGAGATGACTCTTTTGCGCATTTTGGCAGCTTGGTGAGTGTTGATGCATTCCAACTTTCCATTTTCAGCTTTGTATATTGTCCTTTTGCCCAATCATCTCCATTCTCCCCTATAATCCTGAAGTTAACACCAAATTTGGGAATAAATCGTTCTTATTCAAACTAAAATCATAAAGTGTGTAAAAATGTATAAATTCATAAATTAGGGGTTATTTTATACTTATTTTAGCAATTAATACTCATAAGTGCCTATATTTTAATATGAATATTATTGAAATTTGGAACTTATCATTTATAAAGAAATTAACAATTCAAATTTATTCCTAACATTCAAATATGTTAAATATTATCATTTAGGTCAGATGCTTAGAAGTACTTTCCAATCAAGTCTAAGGATCAAAATTATGAATAGTTTCAAAATGATAATACCAATCATTAATCAAGAACTGAATATTATAGATAAATATTACCTCAATACATAAGAATTTGAACAGATTACTCCCAATCCCAAAGGAAAGAATTAGCCATTCATAATGGCTATTACAAGCATGGACAACAAGAAAAGAAGATCCAGAGTGTTTCTCCTTGACGATTGTCTTCTTTAGGGTTTCCTTCCTTTGGTTCCCCCCAATGATGTCTAGAGTTATGCCTCATGCCTTCTATTAACCTAATTGGGCTTGGGCTAAGTGACATCTCTATTAATAATATATCTATTTGCTTCATCTCTCATCAAATTCCTGAAAATAACACAAAATTGGGAATAAATTGTTCATATTCATCTTATAATCTAAAAATATAAAAAATGGTTAAAATTCCTAAATTAGATATTAAGTTATAAATATTTTATCAATTAAAGTTCATAAGTGCCTATCTTTTTGTATGAAATATTATTGAATTATGACACTTATCAATGAGTCACTATGGTAGATGAACAACAATTTTGCATGCATTCACAATGTCAGATAATTTGTATTTTTTTCAACTAAGTTCTTGGACCGTAACGAGATTGATCTCTTAATCACATGCGGGTTCCATGTACAAACAATTAAATCACATTTCATTTTCAATTAATTTTAATGCTTTGGGTGAAATTGTAATCTTATAATTTTATCAATTAATTTTTTTAACAATCACACTCACATCACTCACAAACTTTTATAAACTTTTTCTTCATTGTCTTTCACTTTCCACTCTCTTTCCCTTAATCTAAACAACCTCACTTCCCACCCCTTTATCTTCAAATCCATCTTCAAATCCAACAAAGCACTAAAATTTACTTAAAATAAATGAAGTAATTTTTTATCCTAATAAATGGTTTTCGTTTATCTTTTATTTTATAATAAATACATAAATATAAATTAATTAAGAATTAAGAAAAAGATAAATGTATAATTAATAAAATAATACTCATTATTATTTTTAGTTTTAAGAATGATATATCAATTGAATTATTATTTTTCAAAATCTAACAATTAAAAAAGCACAATAGAGATATAATAGAGATATAATAGAATATTGTTGGCAACACTCTTTGTCACTCTTTTATCTTATACTAAAATTGGAAATCATATATGTTAGTGCATCTTAATAGAGAAGGTTAAATAATGTCTCTTTCATTTCTTTTTCTCACTCAAAATATCTTAGGATGAAGGGAGTTAACAAAAAAATCTTATTCTTTATTTTTTTTACAGTCTACACTCATCTCGTCTCGTGACTCTTAAGGCTTATAATCCATCCTCATTTATGACTTTTCATTATTAAACACCTTTGTATTATAAAAGACAACATTGACTCAAGATAACATTGGCTCGATACTTAGTGTTTGTTCAAAAATCAACTTTTGGATGAATATAAAAATTGCACTTTAGATATTTTGAGTGTACTGTACTATATCATATGTGTGATGATTGACTTTAAATTATGTTTAACAGTCGATCTACTAGAAAACTCAATCAGACGATTAAATCGTTAAATGAAGGGAACACAAGACCTTATATTAGAAACTATCTAGTAGTGTTAAGACTGGTTAGACCGTCTAGAGCATCTTTGTTATAATTGTCTTAATGGTTTTTCTTAAACCATTTTTCGTTATTTTAATTCTTAGGTTCTAGATATAGTGAGTGTTATGTGTATAAATGTGACATTGTATCTTGTGCTAAACTATTTATATAACTTTTCAATGTGAATAAAATTGCTTTTTTAATCTTGTTCTTGTGACCCACAATTGGTATTGTCTGCGGGGACAAGAAAAACAAAGTCAAGAAGTTGTAGACATGGCTACCAAGTTTGACATAAAGAAGTTTTTAGGAAGAATGACTTTGGATCATAGAGAATCAAGATGGAGGTCATCTTGATACAACAATGTTGTTTTGATACTCTGAAGGATGAGGCAAACATGTCAACGTCTATGTCTCAAAAGGAGAAGACTAACATGATCAACAAAGCCACGAGTGCCATAATTTTGTGTCTTGGTGATAAGGCACCGGGGTAAGTCTCCAAGCATAAATATGTTGCTTCAATGTGGGAGAAACTTGAGTTATTGTATGTGACTAAGTCTTTGGCACACAAACTCTGTTTGAAGCAACAATTGCATTATTTTGGGATGATTGAGTATGGTGGAGCATCTCGCGGATTTCAACAAGATTCTAGACGACTTGGAAAACATTGAAGTGAAGCTTGAGGATGAGGATATTGTTTTACTTCTTCTTAACACCTTACCTAGTACAATATGATCATTTTAAAGACACTTGGTTTTTCGAGAAGAAGTAGACCAATACTCTTAAGAAGATGAAAACCTCAACAAGGAGTAAATAGCTTTAGAAGTTTCAAGAGTCTAAGGAAGAGGATAATGGGTTGAGTCTTAATGTGTCGAAGTCAAAGGGAAAGAGAAAAAGACGTTAAAATATTACTTGTTAGATGATTTTGTAGAAGTTGAGTGCGATAATTACCATAAGAAAGGTTACTTCAAGTCAAGTTGTCCACATAAGAAGAAAAATGGGAAAAGCAAGAAATATCATTTCAAGAAGGAATCTGTTGATGTTGTTGTAGCGTTTGATAGATATGAGTTTGTAAGGATGTTGGTGGCATCTACGTCTGATACATAGAGGAGATGAGTAATGGACTCAAGATGCACTTATCACATGTGTCATGTGAAAGAGTTCTTTGAGACCTTGGAACTGAAAGAAGGTGGAGTAGTCCTTTCTTGAAAAAAAATAAAGCATGTAATTAAGTTTCAAAACAATGAGGTTTATTAGGTTAAAGATGTTTGATAACTAGAAGCTATTGTTGCAAAAGTGAGGTATGCTCCAAAGCTCAAGAGGAATATTTTGTCAATCAATGTGTTTGATCATATTGGTACCAAGATTGAATAACGAGACACTATATTTTGTATTATACTATATGTATAGAGTCTTTTACTGTGAATAAAAGTGTTTTCTTTCAATTTTGGTTATTGTTTTGAACCGAAAAGTAAGTTTTCTTGATGTCACAATTAGTGTTTTGTGTCAAGATAAATGGTTTAAAGTCCTTGATATTATCCTTCACAAAGATCTTGATTTTAGGGACCAGTTATGTGACCTTAGCTTGTTGGATAGACTTGATCAAGTAGTTTGGAGATTCTTCTCAAACAACTTCCTAAGGCATAAAGATGTTGTTATCTTAGTAAAGTAATAACATGATAAACCGGGCAATCATGACTTATACGTAAAAACATGATACACAATTTAAATATTTTCAATCCCTAATATAGAAAACTAAAACAAGATTTTAAAATTACGCGATTCTCACAAATCGTTGAGAAAAAAAGTATGTGTACCTTTCTCCATAAGAGATTACTCTTCCATGCTTTAGAGATTTAAATAGATGAATGACTATGATTCTCATTCTTCTATGAAAGATTACTCTTCCGTGTTTTGGATATTTAATTAGATGAATAACAATTGAGGAATCACTCCCTTTGACTCTCTACTATACAATCTCTCTCTTACTTGATGAATGTAGGGCATATAAATGTAGATACTTGTGAAGGCAGGAAAACTTGTTTATGTGTTAGTGGTTCACACACACAACACGCAACACATGTGCTCTTTCACTACCTAATTAATAACAAATTACCCGTTGATGATAAGCTTATGCAAATAGGTTGCACTATAGTTGTATTTGTTGCTTATGTTATAATAATGACGAAACTCTTCAAAATCTTTTTTTCTTTATCCTAAAGCAAGAGACTTCAAATTTTTTTAAAGAAATCTTCATGTGTCCATGACAATTCTAACAACATACTAAATTGTCATAATTAGTAAATGAATAGAATTATAAATATTGTATCCATAAAAATATTTTGTTGGAGAGAGAAATATACCAAACTCATACATGATAAATAAATTGTTAGGAATTCAAGATGAGTTGGAAACTCATATTAGATAAAAAGTAAAAAAGTTAAGTAATATATAAGAAAAAAAATCCACAAATTTTTTGTCTTAAATTTTTGAGTTAAAATAAATTGTTTATAAGTTTATTCACACCTCATTACTAAGAAATATTCTTATATACACTTTTTTTTCTTTTTTTTTTACATTCATATAATTTTTTCCCACTAAATTAACAATACTCCATCTAATAATGTCTTGGCATATTTTGTTAATACAATATTTATCGTCAAGTTTTTTAAACAAATAGTTTTAATTTTTTTAATTATTAATTTTAATGATCAAATTTATTTTAAAGCGAGTAAGTAAAATGATGTTTACATTTGATTTAATTTAAAATAAATTATGATGTTAAATCATTGAAATTTAAGAATAAATA
>Ga0123341_1000417_pt1 | contig 25297 bp, 10 predicted proteins | sample Turbeapinknodule_FD_89959 | JGI IMG/M metagenome (GOLD analysis project Ga0123341, IMG submission 89959) | Root nodule microbial communities of legume samples collected from Mexico - Turtle bean Mexico pink nodule | ecosystem: Host-associated > Plants > Roots > Nodule | place: Mexico: Nepantla...
CCAATCATCGCCACCTATTACTATTATTATTCCTAACGGAAACATAAGCATGCCACTCTATATCATTTTTTAATTTTATTATAAATATATATTCTTTTTTATTATAAATTTGTACTATAATATTCTAATCTATATATAAAAATATAATATACGTAAAGAAGATGGAAGAACTAAAATAAAATCAGTAAAAATTAATTTAAATTTAGTAAATGAATAGTATTTTTCAAAATTAATCAAAACATAGAGAAATTAATTGTTATTTCTTAAAAAACAAAATTGAGAAATAATTGTGTGGACAGAAAAACGATCACGAGTAAAATCCTTGTTATATATTGTGTAGATTATTATTTTTTGTATGTTTCAAAAGAAAATTTGGCTGGACGAAAGTATGTATTCATGTTTTATTGGATAAATATTAAATAAAATTATAAAATAAAATCATTTCAGGGAAATCACGTGTTGGCTTTGCAACACAGTTTTCGTCGAATTCGTACAACGTTTATTCGTAAATTCCAGTATAATATAATATATTTTTCACTCATTATTTTAAAGTAACTTGGATCATTCTAATTCATGATCACATCATATGATTACTGTCTGCACGGGTCCTGTCGTAAATTTGTCTCCTCAGTTTTTTGAATTCAGGAAGCTTTCACAGCTAATCTTTTCTGGTATTTCTCGCAAGCCGATTCGCATTTCAAGAAAAACCCTGAGCTTGAAGATGGCCCAATCTTCCCAAAACCCTTGTGAGTTCATTTTCTGGTGTTTGACACTTGATATGAGAATCGATGACTTGAGTGACTCTGCCCACAATCATTAGGTAGCAAAGGCTTCACCTTTAAGTACTCGAAACAGCTTCCATGTGGTTTATTTTGAAGCTACTGATTTAATCCATTGTTACAACAATCCAGAAATGGTTTGTGGGGTAGCAAAAATTTGACTTATTAGCACCATCTTGAACTAAATGTTGGCTGAGTGCTTTTACATTGTTTACATGTTCTGTATATTTGTTTGGCACTGAGATCGTGCGTTTGTTTGCATGTTACCTGGAATTACAATGTAAATTTACTTGTTAAGCTAACAGTTTTTAATGGGTTCCATAATTTTATGTTCAAAGTTTTTTGGGTTGTCTTCCTCTTCAAATGCTATTTTGTTTACATATTTTACAAGAAAACACAATTTATGTATCTTAGTTGTGGATTGATGGAACAACAACACTCTGCATGCTTACACAAATTGATGAGCTACCGAACCCCATCTGATTCTTCATTTTCTTCCTAGTCCTACCAATTAGATAGTGTTACCAAATCTAGCTTAAAATCAAGCTTCTAATTCAACCCTTTTCCTTTTGTGTCAAAATTTGCTTGTACATCTTCCTCAGTTTCAGACGTGTTGAAGAATGTTTCTTAATTTTTCTCATATTGCTTACCATATGTATAAATCAAATTGATTTTATGTTCATTGTCAAGGGCCTTCGCCCTTTAACTGTACCACACCCAGGGTTCACCTCATCGTAGAGGTCTGCTGTCCTTGGAAACAGGATTTCATACATTCCATGATTTATAATTTTTTGCTATGCCAATCAAAATATCATGCAAAGAAAGTATCCGAAGTGGTTAAGTATGTGTTAGAGCATCTGTTAACTTTAGCCTTTTAATTTCTCTGTTTCTGTTTTTATTTGTAGAGATTTGTTTTCCTGTAACTAGTTTCTATTTATTTCTAGTAATTAAGTTAGCAAGATTATTTCATGTAAATACTAGGTCGAGAGTAATTAGTCACTTAGAATATTTGTAATCAGCCTCTATTACAGATTTGTGAAAAACATTAATCTTTTTCTCATATTTCAGGTGTATGGTATGGTGATACTTAGTATTTGAAATAAAGAATGACAATGATTAATCTAAGTTGCGTGTTGAGTATTCGATCAATTACAAAGAAATTGATTTCCCACTTTTGAGTTACTTTTTTCAGCTCGGCAGCAGAAAGTCATAATAACTAAAAAGAATGACAATAAACTAGTAGGCATTCTTCATGAATCTGGAACTGAAGAGATTGTCATCCTATGCCATGGTCTTGGATCCACCAAGGTTAATTTCCCCTTTTAATAAATTATGAGCTCACTTTTTATTATTATGTAAATGCTATTAAAAATTAATATGACATCTCATTTCATTATCCATACACATTATCTTGATTCAATTATTTTCATTGTTTAATTAAATTTGTCTATCTCCAGGAAGATGATGTCATGACAAATCTTGCTGCTGCTCTAGAGAATGCTGGAGTCAGTTCTTTTCGCTTTGACTTCACTGGAAATGGGTAGATATCTTGTATTACAGGACAAATTGTGAACCTATTTGTTTTTTGCATTCAAAATATGCAATCAACCCTTCACTTTTTGTTGTGAATATCAACGTTACTAGATTCAAAACTATTCTAAAAGTGCGAAGCTAAAAATCTTCAGAGATTCTGCACTGCAAAATGTTCAAAGATTTTATTTATTTTATGCAGTTGTTGGCATACATTAGTAACAATTGTGAAGCATATGATTTTCACTTTAAGGAAACAGATGCTGGATATTTATATATTCACATATGCATTAGTATAGTCTATTATGCAAACGCCGCAAACGCCACTTAACGTTATGTTAATTGTGACTTAGTTATTTTACTTATTCTTGGAATATAAATTTCTCAACTATCAAGATACATTAAATGATCTGTTTTACCAAAAAATAACACATTAGAGGTCATTGATAATAGATATTTAACATTTTATGCAAAAACATGAGTAAAAACAGCAGTTTCTCGTTACAAGGGAATGCAGACACATACTTTATACTTTTTCTAGCTTCAACAAAGTAATTATTTCCTTAGACAATAGAAAAGTTAAAACCATTTCGTAATGAATCAGCACTAGCTTCTCCACCATGTTCTATGAAACTTCCTCTACCTAATCCTGATCACTAGTATTGTTAGCCATTTCATTTTTTATCTAGCTGTTGAGTTTTCCTTCTAGGGAAAGTGAAGGTTCATTTGAATTTGGTCACTATTGGAGGGAGGTTGATGATCTACATGACGTCATTCAACACTTTCATAGAGCAAACCGTATAGTTACTGCAATTATTGGACACAGTAAAGGTTTGTTATTTACATTCTTACTCGCAAATTTAATTTTACTGATGATCAAAGACTTAAATTTCAATCATGTGTTTAATCCATACTCTGAATATAAAACTTTTATTTTTAATCTACTGAGTTAGCCAGTGGAAGTACTAAAATGGAACTGTAGTAATTTTTATCTCATCTGTCAGCCTGTGAACAGTCTTAATGATAAAACTCAATAAATGTAAAGAGGGTTTATGTGAAATTTTATTACTTGTATCCTGATGCAGGAGGTGGCGTGGTGCTTCTTTATGCGTCTAAGTATCACGACATCAAAACAGTTGTCAACCTCTCTGGACGCTATGATCTGAAGGCTGGAATTGAAGAACGCCTTGGAAAAGATTATTTGGAAAGAATTAGGAAGGATGGTTTCATTGATGTGATGCGGTCAGGTAACCTTTCATTTTTTTTTTTGATCAGCAATAAAATGAATTGAATTAAGTGGGATACTTCAGGGGTATCCCAACCCATGTACAGCAACCAAAAGATGTTTTCTTCAAATAAAATAAAACCTACTACCTAAGCATTACCAGGAACAACACACCATCATCAGCACATAAAACACACATAAATAACACTACCAAGAAAAAGGTGAATCCTAAGAGCATTACAGCAGCAAAAACTTTACAGATAAGGATACAAATCTTGTCATTATGATTCGGATTGTTGTCCACCCGGTCTTTGCCCTGCACATCTTCACATCTTCTTGAACAGCCTTGACTTGGTAACATCCGTGGTTGTTCCCTACCAGCAGTTGTGCCATGGCAGTCGACGGCCTTTTTTCACCGTCATTCTACTGTCAACCATGCCTACTCCCATCATATTTCAGCATCCTCCACTGAGATTTGGGTGGCTTCAGGCGCTCCTGGCTAAGTATAAGTACCTCAATACTATATACCAGCACTTACAAAGATGTACCTGCATAAACTTCAGCAAACATTAAATAACAAATTCTCCATCCAATACACCTGCCATACTACATCCTCTCTACCATCCCAGCCCCTTCTGCCACTTTCTTATATCATAAAGTTGCAGTACTACAGGTTTTGTGGCCAATAAATATACAAAGATTCTGCTTCCTACAACTCTCCTGCATAGTTTTCTCTCTCACATTCCATGAATTTCTCCACAAGTGTCTCAAAAGAATCAATCCAGTAATCACAATAAGGAGTTCATTCGGTAAAGGATTCAGTGCTGCTGCTTCCAAACCATTTCCAAACCACTTCACCCCTGATTCTAAGGCATAAACTGGGAAAACCCCACACTCTTTGATTAAAACCTTTTCAGTTTCCTGCCAAACTTAAAAGATTTTTCACTAAAATGATACATGTTTCAGCAATTATAATGCCACTTAATCTGAAAAAACAGGTTTGTGCCATGAAGAGCCTTCGTTCATACCCAGATGTATGCTGTCTTGATATAAGGAACAGGAAAAAAGTCCCTCTACTGATCCCTCAGAAACTGTGACACAACATATGCAACCACTCAATTCTGTTAGTGAGAGAACCACAGTCATTCCTGATATGGTGTCCAGGGAAAACGACACATCCACCCTCAAAATTCTGTGCAACTCTGTAACATTTGATACAGATAAAGGCTGACAGATTTGACAATGAAAACTAGGCAGATGGTGTCATGACAGGGGAAGTCCAGACCACTCATAACAGCTTTTGGTGCCATGACAGGGGGCTGCATCGAATACGGACAGGAGGTGACTTTTTGCTTAACGAAGCTCTCATTTGCTCAAGATCCTAAAACACCTTTTGCTCCATTTACAGTAATTTACCCCTGTAGATTCTAATCCCAAAAGACCAGAAAGCAACCCGGGTTGTTACCATCACGTCCAAGCACAGCACAAGAGAATTTACCATCCTGCCAATACCTTCCTGCCGTGAAAACCTGATCCTCCAAGCTAGGCCAGGCCCATCTATATAGAGAACCAAGCCTTTTACAGCGTTTTACTCTACAGGCGTACTCCTGGGAATCGCATCAGATTCACGCCAATTTGCCACCCTCTGCCTCCATAAACAGATCACTACTTAATGCTTCTCAAGCAGATCAACGGATTAAGCAACCAGTCAGTGAGTGAGTGAGAGTTGTTGGATGCTCTATACTTCATCCACAGCCACGACTTGAGTTGTGCCATCTGCAAAATCTCTTCAGCATCAACTACGTATTGTTTGAAAGTAATTGCATTTCTTTGGTCCCATATACACCTCACAATGGCAGCCCAAATACCTTTTAAGGCCAAATTTTGGTTGAAACTAGCTTGTGGTATGTGAAAACTCAGAAAGTGATCTTTGAGGCTATTTTGCTGGACTAAAGTAATTCCTAACCATTTGAGACACAGAACCCATACCCGCTGAGCATGGGTACATTCTAGAAACAAATGCTGACTGGATTCCTCCTTCACATCGCATAGCGCACAAGCTATAGAGCTCATTATTACTCCTCTTCTACTCAGCCCCTCCCTAGTTGGGATCCTGTTTACTAAAGCCCTCCAAGAAGTTGATAGGACACTGGGAAATGCTTTAGCTTTCCAAAGGTATTCAAAAGCTGCATGATAGATACCCCCATGTCCGCCAGATAAACTTTTATACGCTGCATTGACTGAATATTGCTCCAGATTCTCTTCCCCCCAAACTCTTGCATCTTCCCTGTTGTGCTTTACATCAGCCCCCTCTATGTATTGAGAAAAGACTTCTTCCATCTCCAATTCCCATTCAAATCTTTCACGTCTCCATTCTAATCTCCATTTCCAGTCCAAGCCTTCCCCATCCCAACCTCTTCAACTTTTTGGTTCTTGTTTGCCGATAGAGCATACAATCTAGGGAACAAAGATCTAAGGTTTGTGTCGCCGATCCACACGTCATCCCAAAATCTAACCTTATCTCCCCTGCCTAATACCCAATGAATCTCCTTTTGGAACCACCCTTCTCCACCTCCCTCCCTACACACCTTTACTAGATCTCTCCACCACCAAGATTGATATTTTACTGGTAAATGGTGACAATCTAGCTCCCCCCCATACTTGGATTCTAACACCTCCTTCCACTTTCCCTTGTCTTGAGACAAAAACCTCCATCTCCATTTTGCTAGGAGAGCAGCGTTAACTTTTTTAATATCTTTTAGCCCCAATCCTCCCTCCTCTTTTGGTTTACACAAGTCCTCCCAACTTACCCATGCAATGGATCTCCTTTCCTTACCCCACCCCCACAAAAACCTCCTTTGAATATTGATAATGGTCTTGTAGATGGACTCAGGCGCTTTGAATGTTGAGAGATAAAAGAGGGGTATTGCATTTAAGACGGACTTAATAACACACATCCTTCCTGCCAGAGATAAAAACCGCCCCTTCCACACACTTAACCTTGTATTAAGTTTGCTTATAACAGGATCCCAAAAAGATTTCTTCCTTGGATTCCCTCCCACTTCCAATCCCAAATACTTAAAGGGTATTCCCATTAGATTACAATTCAAGATCTTAGAATAACTAATAAGCTTGTTTGACTGCACATTCACACCAGCAAGCCTTGATTTGTGAAAGTTGATCTTCAAGCCTGAGGCTATCTCGAACCCCCTTAAAATGGATTTTATTGTGACCACGTTACTCCTTGAGTCTTCGCAGAAGAAAAGAGTATCATCTGCAAACTGAAGAAAAGAAACCTGTACCTCCTCATTTCCTATCTTCACACCAGACAAGAGGTTAATTTTACATGCTTGCCGCACAAGTCCAGCAAGACCTTCTACCACAACTAAAAACAGAAATGGCGCCATAGGATCGCCCTGTCTTAAACCTCTTGAAGGTCTAAACTCCTCCGTGGGACTCCCGTTAACAAGCACCGACACAGAAGCAGATTCCATGCACGCTCTAATCCAGTTTATCCATACATAATGAAAACCCATCCTACTGAGCATGTCGTATAAAAAATCCCATCTAACTGAGTCATAAGCTTTTTCGAAGTCAACCTTCAGGCACAGACCACTCTTCCTTCTCCTTTTCAAGTCCTCAATGACCTCATTTGCCACAAGCACACTATCTACCAGGCCTCTTCCTTCTATGAAAGCGGATTGACTACCATCTATGAGATCAGGTAGCACTTTCTTTAATCTCCCGGCAAGTACTTTTGAAATAACTTTATAGATGGCTCCCACTAAAGATATGGGTCTGAAATGATTAAGATTGCACGGGTCCCGGACTTTAGGTATTAATGCTATGAATGAAGCATTGCACCCTTTGGGGATGACACCAGTTTCCTGGAAGCACTTCAATGCTGCAAGAAAATCAAGTTTTAGAGTATTCCAACTTTTCTTGATAAAATTGAAATTAAACCCGTCTGGTCCCGGGCTCTTTGCACCCTCACATTGCCATACAGCTTCTTTAATTTCTTCCTCCGTGAAAGCCTCAATCATGCTCCGACTCACATGTGGTAGCAGACAGTTAAACTCTACCGCTTCCAGTCTCACTCCAAAGTCTTTTGTTGCTTTAAATCTGGCTTCAAACACCTTCTTAACTTCTCGCCGGACTGTACTTGGTTCCTCACACCATACACCTCCTACCTCAGCACCCTTCACTTCATTCCTTAGTCTCCTCCATCTCAACGACGAGTGAAAGAAAGAAGTACAAGAATCGCCAAATTTAAGCCAATTGACTCTGGCCTTCTGCCGAAGGAGGGATTCAATCTTTGCCTCGACCTCCCAAAGCTTCCTTACCAGATCTAATCTAAGATTTTTCTGATTCTCCTCTAAGCATCCTTGATCGTCCTGATTATCCATATTTTCCATATCCTGCAACAGGGACTGCTTAGCAGCATGCATATTCCCGAAAACATCCTTGTTCCAGATTTTTAAATCCGCTTTGAGGAGTTTGAGCTTATTCTTCAGTACCTTTAACGCACATCCTTGGCCCTCATAAGACCTCCATTTTTCCTCCACCATCCCTAGAAACCCTGTCTCAAGCAGCCAAGCATCAATGGATCTGAAGGGTTTAGGGCCCCAATCCTTTTCTACACACTTTATCATCAAAGCGCAATGATCCGATACTTCCCTCCGTTGGACATATTGCTTACACATAGGCCATTTCTGCAACCATTCCTCCGAAACTAAAACTCTGTCAATCCTGCTCTTCGCCGTTCCATTTGCTTTGAACCACGTGTATTTCTTTCCAACAATGGGCAGTTCTAGTAATAAATTTGAATCAACAAAGTTATTAAAGCCCCTAATCTCACTGGAAAAATCCCCCCGGTCCACCCCTTTCCTTTCTCTCCTACTTCTGATTGCATTAAAATCCCCACAGAAGCAACAAACTTCAATTTGGGATGCTGCTTTATATCTTGTTAACTCCTCCCACAAAATTTTCTTTTCTTTTAGGTTGCAAGCTGCATAGACATTCACCACACAGCACCTTTGAGCCGATCTGACATGGGTGCCCACGGCAGCTATGTAACCTGTACCCATAACATGACTCTCGCACTTAAAAGCATCTTTATGCCACATCGAAAGAAGACTACCACTGCCATTAATCCCTCCATTATGAATCCATCCCACATTATTATCCCCCCAAAGCGAAAAAATCTTGTTATCCGTGACTTCTGTTGTTTTTGTTTCTTGAAGGCATGCAAATTCTACTTCCTCTACAGAAAAGCACCTCTTCAGGTACCTTCCTTTTGTTCCTCCCCCCAAACCTCTTATATTTAAATTATAAATCTTCATAAGAAACCATTAAGATTACCTCCTGTTATACTCTTCAAAATTTAATCTCCTGTTAACCTTTCATTTAATCACACAAAATTTACATGCCTCTTACAGCACGTTGTATTGTAAGAGGTAGTTTGAACAAATTCAGTTTCCATTAATTACTTGTTTCCCTACTTTGAATTTATTAAACGTATTTGCTAAAACCAGTAAGTCCAAAACCACTGCTTTTTTGCTTTTGCTATACATTTTATACCAAAATTGGAACTGGGGAATATTCTGTCTTTCATTTTAAGCACTTAGTTCTTGCTGCAATACTTTTATTTTGCCACAGTTCATTCTCTTAAATGTCTGATAACAAAAGAAACCCCAAAAAGCAAAAGAAAAGGGAAACTTGAAAAATTTAGGCAATAATTACACTTGAAAATTTGTTGGCTGCCATCATACGAAATCAGCACATCACATGACATTCTCTGTTTCTATTTGTTTAACACAGGCACACACTTTTTTACATTATTTTACTACCATTTGAGAACATCTCCCATTGCAGGAAGTTTTGATTACCGTGTGACTTTGGAAAGTTTGATGGATCGCTTAGATACAAACATGCATGAAGCATGCCTTCAGATTGATAAAGACTGCAGGTGAGGACAATTTTTGTCTGATCTCTTTTGCGTCACCCTTTTCATCCTTTTGTTTATGAAGACTGTGTGTTGAGTTTACAGAGTTTCTGTAAAAAAGAAGTTAAAACCAATGATAATTTTTTAAAGAATGTGATTTTTCCCTTTTTAATTGAAAATCATGTAGAACTTGTAGAACTATTTGAACCGTTCTTTTTAACCTAGTGGTTGTATTTATGTGCTTTTATTTATCACAATAACCAAGAGTTCTTATCTTGTGTAAGGGTTATATAAGGGGCGTATAAAGTCATTTTCATATGAAGTTGAGAAGATCAAATCTTAGTCGTACCTTCAAGTTTTTTACTTATATGAGTAGGTTTTCTACTTTACAATTGTTGGGAAGTATGTAATAAAGTGTAGACTCATTTCAAGACTAACCGTATCATGTGATCTTCGATTCTTTGTATTTATTGTTTTTTGTCTTTATAACTTGGCTCCATTATGCTGTTTTAACACATTAATTTCATCAAATGTCCCTTGTTTTCCCTTCTCTAAACTTTGATTTTACGAGAGGTGTCCCTAATTATTTCACAACTGCTGAAAATTATGAAATTAGAGAAGGAAATTTACAAGATTTAATATATACTCTTGATATTTTAAGTAGAATTGTTTAATTTCAGTTCTGATTTACTTCCTAGTCAATTACGGGAAACCATTGCAGTATACAAATTTATGAATTCTTTAGTATTTAATTTAGGAGTTCTTATTTAAAAGTGCTTAGAGTAGTTATTTTGAGCAAAGGGAGTTTATTACTGGTGAGAGATGATGATGAAGGTAGTAGGGTGGTCTTGTGAACAATAATCTGAATAAAGCTACAAAACCATCACATGCATCCATATAATTGCTAATCTCAAATCACATAATGGATGACAGGGTCCTCACAGTTCATGGTTCTTCGGACCCAGTTATCCCCGTTGAAGATGCATCTGAGTTTGCCAAGATCGTATCAAATCATAAGCTACATATCATAGAAGGAGCTGATCATTCGTACACTAATCATCAAGATGAATTGGCCTCTGTTGTTGTGAACTGCATAAAGGAAACCTTGCTCCAGGATAGGGGTACATCTAACTAGGATATTGTGGTTGAACTTGCAGTTTTGAGCCAACTGAAATTGCTTAAGGTGACAACATTTCTGTTATGGATGAACCTGCCTATGATGTTCTACAACATGCTTGAGTTCTTCTAGTTTTTGCTTATTAAATTAGCGAATATTGCATCATGGTGAAAATAATGGGAGAGAAATATCTGCTACTGTTCAGATGGACGAAAGTCATTTTGACATTATAAATTATGACAATACAATATGCAAACAGTTATGTCATGGTAGCATATTGTAGCCTTAGTGGGGGTTAGTCCCACATTTGAAGGGTTTGGGGACAACTCATGGCATAATTAGGGGTGACAAAGAGAGTCACTTCGGGGTGGGTGAATTTTTTAACCTGTCGGCTTGTATTAGTTCGATTCATCTAACCTGTCAGTCCATCCTTCTTAATTTTTGGTACTTTTAAACAGTAATATCATGTTTTTGGAATCAAAATTGTAGTTGTCAATATTTTAAATAGAATTTTATTTACATTAATTTTTTTATATATCATTTGATTTATTTGAATATTAATTTTTTTATATATCATTTGATTTATATTTATTTTATTTTATTAGATATTATACTTTCTTTGATTAAAATATTAAAACTTGATTGAATTTTATTGTTCTTTCTTGTATTTTTTATTATCTAGAAAATGATATCATATCAATGACTAAAACAAAATATATAGATCCAAAAGAAAAAAAGAAAAAAACTTAAAATAATTTGAAAAGTGGCGAATTTCAGCCCATCTTTTAAACGGAACAAATTATCAATTTCATACTTAATTTTGATAGACCAATAATAAGTCGGATCAAAATAGATTGGTTTGATCGGTTTTGTCATACTATTTAGTCGTCATCAGTTTTAACAACTTAAAAATATTGAAAATATTTGTAGGATTATAGTACGAAACCAATTTGAATTCAAATGGGGAAATGAGCGACTTATTTAGTAATAATAAGTTCATTATATTATTATTTTTTGGCTAAAATTGCATCTTATCTGAATTTTTAGTTCAGGTTTGCTCTTTAATTTTAAAAAGTTTTGACGATTCAACCTGTATATTATACTTGTAAGAGATTAAATTAAATTATGTTAACATATTCAACTTTTTTAAAAGTCGTCTTAGCCTTTTTTAAAGCTACTTTTTATTTTTATTTTTTATAGACAACAATTTCCATAACTAATTTAAGGAGAACAAAAAGTTAGAAAGAAAATTTTCTTAGTGTCAATTGGTCTACTTAGAGAACTAATTACTTTTAAAATTAATTATGTACAATTATTGAGAGTTTTCTTGTGTTAATATTTTTTAATAAAATAAATAATTATGTAGTTGTCTTATTAGTAAACAGTTTTCTAGTTTTTTAATAAGCAATTCTTATAAAATACTTTCAAAAATATTTATTTTAAATTTAAACAAACTAGCCCATTATGCAGTGGAAAAAAAAAATCTATTTTGATTTTTTTATTATGTTATCTGTGTGCATTAATTTTGTTAATGAAAAATACTAGAACAATTTTTTTCAAACATTCACTTTTATTTGATGAAATTAATGTTATTCAAATGGATCAGTAATCAATGTTCCAAGTAGTGACTGATTGAACCCTTAGAATAGTTAAGTGAAGTACATGAACCCTGTCATAAATAATCTGCCAATATTATATGTAACTGATTCTGTTTATATGCCAAATTGATTAAAAATCATTAGTTTTGGTGTTCTGAGTTTAATATCTATGTTGTAACTCTTCATAAATTTAAACCAATAAGAGGGAATCTTAATTAATTTTTACAAAAGTTAACACAGGAGGGAGTAATATTTGACGATTTGTCCTCTTAGATGAATTGGGACCATTACATCAGACAATAATGTTTTCCCTTCTGGCATTACACACAGGGTCAGAGGTTGAGTTATAAAAAAACAGCCTTTGCGGCACTGTAACTCAAATTCAATAGAGGTTTTCGCAAGCAGCCTGAAAGCAATTTTGCATTCCCAGAACTTGAAGATGGCACAAAACCCATGTAAGTTATTTGTTTTGATGTTGATTTGATAAGAGCTTGATGTCAAGAGTTTGTGGGTGTTCTTTAACTTTTCAAACACTCTTTTTTTTTTCTTAATTTACGAAGAAAACACAGTGCATGCAAGCAAATTACCTGTGAGATGGTGGAAGCATCGCATCATCTTACCCAAATTGCTAAGCATCTGATCTTGTTCCTGTCTTCTTTTCTTATCAATTGCATTCTTGCCAATTCTTTCTCACAGCGAACCTTCTAATTCCAAGTTTGAATTTTCTTGATTGCATGTTCAGTCTCCAGTTCATTGAAGATTGTCTCTCAATTTTTAGTATACCATACAAACCAAATTTATTTTATGTTCACAGTAAAGGGACTTCTCCCCTTTTCACCTCACTGTAGCAGTTTCATTCCAGGATTTCAGCTAATTTTAAGCCAAATAGCCTTCACATGCCAAAAGAATAACATGCAATGGAATGGAAAATTCACAACCACTCTGTCTATGCTTTGTGTTTCAGACAACTAGGCGTTTCAAGAGAAGTTTTATAAACTACAGATCTCGACTTAAATGATTAGTACTTTTGGCATACCAAAATAATTTTTTTAACATGTTCTGGTGTTAGAAAAAATTTATTGGAAATTAAAAAAATTTGAACACATTCTTTATTGTTGGCTATCATTAATGATTTTATAACTTTTAATAAATTTCAACTTTTAGTAGATGTTGGAAAGATTGTGTTAGAGAATGAGCTGCCAATAATCGTTTTGTGTGGTATTGGAAATTAATTATAATGGTTAAAAACAGTAGCATATTGAATATTCAATCAATATCAGAGAAATTGACTTACAACTGTTGAATTATTTTGTCAGCATTTCTGCAGCAGAAAGTCATAATACAAAACAAGTATGGCTATAAACTAGCAGGTATCTTACATGAATCTGGAACCAAAGAGATTGTTCTCCTATGCCATGGGGGTCAAGCTTCGAAGGTTACTTTTCCTGTTTTGTAAATTATGAACCCACAATTTTTTTATTATGATGCAAATGTTGTTAGAAATTAATGTGACATCTGATTCCATAACCCATGGATGTACATATAAATGCCTTGATTCAGTTACTCTCATTGTTTAATTATTTTTCCTATCTCCAGGAAAACTTTATCATGACAAATCTCGCAGCTGCTCTAGAGAATGCAGGAATCAGTTCTTTCCGGTTTGACTTCACTGGAAATGGGTAAATTTCCTGTTTTACAGATAAAAACCTAGAGCATATTATTCTGTAATCTTGGTGTTCAATTCAAGATATTCAGCCACTTGTTCCGTCCTCCATTTCTGCTATGTTTATATTAATCTTCTGCCATCTAATCCTGACTACTAGTGTTTCTGTTTAACTGTTTTACTTTGATTTAGCTATTGAGTTTTCCTTCCAGGGAAAGTGAAGGTTCATTTGAGATTGGTGGTTACTGGAGGGAAGCTGATGATATACATGCTGTAGCCCAACATTTTCTCAAAGCAAACAGGACAGTTATTGCTATTGTTGGGCACAGTAAAGGTTTGTTGTATTGATGAAATTCTACGAATGACAAGATGTGTAGAAAGAAGCCACCAGATACACTAAGGCAATTGATTTGTGTCAGTATTTTTCTAATTACCAATGATATAAGTAATTTATGGGCAACAATGATTTGGCTGGGACAGAAATCTCGAATGAAACAATAGGATAAGAACAGCACAGTTTCTTACATAAATAATAATTTTGCCTATCTGTAGATTGTTACTGACTGAAAATTAAAGCACGTCTGCATGTGTTTATAGTTCATACTCTGAATAAAAAACTGTTTCTTAATCTACTGAGCTAGTCAACAGAAGTACTAAAATGAAACTTGAGTAGTTTTTATCTTGGTATGTTTAAAGAGGATTTATGAGAAATTTTATTACTTGCCTTAAACTGTAAAGTAATGTCTACTGTGATGGCTGTGTTAATCTGTATCCACCAGAAAGGAATAATACCATTAAAGTTGCTGCATATTTGTGATAGGGCTTAAAACACATCCCTTAGCAAAACTTGCCAAGATCTTCTATCAATATAAAGAAGTCAACAAATTCTGTCACTCTGAATTAGAAAGTTTGTATGCATGTTGAAATTGTTCTGAATGGTTTATGTATATTGGTGCAGGAGCTAATGCGGCTATTCTTTATGCATCAAAATATCATGATGTTAAAACAATTGTGAACCTCTCTGGTAGTCATGATTTGAAGGTAGGCCTTGTAAGTCGTCATGGAAAAGAATTTCTGGAAAGAATCAGGAAGGAAGGTTTCATTGAGTTGAAGGCAGCACCAGGTAACTGGCTACTTAATCAGCCATTTCTTCCAATGCTTATATTGATGTAGAGATGTGCTTTTAAGAGATAATTTTGAAATATCTGGGCTTCATATATTTGTTTCTCTACTTTTAACTTGCTATTTGTTGCATTTTCTAGAGTGAGCAGGTTCAGAGCCTTTCATTGATTTGTTTCCCTCTTCACTCTTTTTCAAAACAAAACTTCCTTTACTCTTCAAACCAATTGGAGATCTTTCTTCTAGGGTCTTTTGTACCAAAATAGTGCAATTTGTTCCGTTTATTGCGAGGATGGGTAAATTTTTTTTTATTTACGACTTTGGGTAAGTTGTGTCTCGATGGCACACGACTTCGTTTGAAAGAAGTCGTGCTCGTGCCATACAACTTCAGTAACTTCAGTTTCAATTTGAATGTATAACAAATTCATGTCATGGTAGGACGACTGTGGTTCAAAAAATTTAGGGTTGAAATTGTGCATGATTGGGGCAACTTTGATTAAAAAATTGATTAGGGTTAAATGAAGTAGTGTCACACCCTTGTACAACTCCAACTTTGTATTAATTTAGTGGTTGTTGAAAAATTTATGATGTGTGGAATTTTTGAAGTATATTGTGGTTTATATTATTTTTCCGAGAAAAAAGAGTATGATTAAATATAATAAAATAAGAAGAACATTAGGTAAAATAAATTATATTGAAAGTAACAATAACATTGTTTTTATTACACAAAAAGAAACAAACTATTTATGAGACGATGTGCCACATGGGGTCTTCTTCTCTAACTTTGAGGTCGTCATTGTGGCTTATGTTCAGTAATAGGAGGTGGTGGTTCTGGACCATCATCATTGTGTTGTGGTTGGTTATCGTTGGGTGGATTATCAAACCTGTGTGAAGGCATTGTAGATCGATAACAATGCTAACAATGCATTGATGATACTGGATGGAATGTTGATGGTGGTGTCATTGTGAAAGTACAAAAAATGTTTGATGGACTAGAAAACATGTTTTGTTGTGATGGAAAATTGGTGAAATTGGACGAAATCTGTTGGTACAAAAATTGAGAAAATATATTATGTTGATAGTTCATATATCTTAACATTTCGCTTGGTTGACCAAAAGGTTGTTGTTGAACATTTGAAGAAGATCCAACGTGATAGTTGTGGGGGCTCTAAAGTTCAAGTTGCTGTAGGTGTCGTGCCGATGGAAAAGAATGTGTTAGTTTAGTTTGAATAAAAGTACAATAACAAGGATGAATTGTTAAATGAACTTACATCATCATCATCAACCGTAAGTTGTAAATGCGTTATGCACTAGATAGTATGTCCAATGTACCATTGCATGTGTAGTGTATTACCACGCAAGTGACCATTTTCGTGAACTAAATTACTTAAATTACACGGTTATGTTAGTCATTCCACATTTATTGTGGCCAATGTGGATCAATTATTCCTCTCATGTTTTCTTTGTGCATCTGATTTAGGTTTAATGGGTCAGTTGGAATACTTTGGAAAAACCTAAACTGTTGCATAACCTGATCAGCTTGATGTACTTCAATTTATGCAAAACATATAAGAGGAACAATCATCTGATTTGGAGAAATATCAATGGTAATTGAATGACTAAATTCATTGTGGTAATAAGGAGTCCACAAGAATTGTCAAGAAATTTGTCGTTAACATGAGGACGTGGTAAATTATGGCAAAATGTATAATAGTTAAAGTCGGATAACCTATTAGGATTGTAGGTGATCAAATTTATCACGTAATTGAGTAACTGTAGTGGTGGATGTGTTGGTCCTTTGCATCATCCGAAACCATCTTACATCAACAATAATTATGTTAGACTTAAACACAACAATGATCAAAGTGTATGGTTACATTAAAGTTTGTTATATGGGAACAAACAAAAATTAAAATAATATTTTTACAAGTGGAAAAAAAGGTCTGCAACTATATCTTCATCAATTAATGGCTCAAGAGGAAGACAAATGCATGTAATGCGGTCCCAAATTCAACATTGCAGAAGTAACATGCAATTTCTGATATTGTCTTGCTTGAAATCTATTTTGTGGTTCAGAGTACGATAAACAGTTGAGCCCCAACTATAATTTGACACGTTTATTGAGGTTAATCAATAATAAAATATACATAAAATGGAGTCTTTTGATTGATGTATCAAGCATTAATGAACTTCCAATCAACATTAATATGTGTTCTCGTGTATGTTGTGTTTTGACAACATAACCTACATCATTTGAAACTTCCTGAAAAAAATTGTTGAACCAAATAATTTTATTGAATTTCCCTTTACTATAGTTGCATATGACACCGAAACTAACAATTGTTAGCATCGGGAAACCAGGTCACCATTACTCACACCATTGATTAATTCTCAATTAATTGAACACCAAGTTGCATTGTCACGTCTTCTAGTGTCACTGTTGGCTCTCCTAGTGGGAGATGAAAGGTGTGAGTTTCTGTTTTCCACCTCTTCACTCAAGTTATGACCAAGTGATGGTTGATCTTGATATGTGCCAAAGTCAATAACTGGTGACTATTTTACCGTAAGTGTACATAAATAACAATTGAATTTTCAAGTACAAGATTCACTAAATAGAAAATAATATAATAAAGTTTGTTGGAAGTTTGTTGTGTATGATTGCAAGAATGTAAATAAAACAAAGTAAAAAGTTGTTGATTCAATTGAGAAAATTTAGATTGAGTTCATCCTTCTTACTATTTTGTATTTTGAAAAGCATGATAATATTCTACCTCTGATTGATATTGATGCTCATATAAAATTCATTTATATTGATTACTCGCATATAACATTATTAAGATAGTCTTCTAAATATCGATTCCTCGCATATTTAGAAAAACTTCTTATCGTTACAAGCAGATATTGACAGTAATTAACATTTCAAATATATTCCTAACATTCAAATATGTTAAGCATTATCATTTATGTTAGATGCTTAGAAGTACTTTTCAGTCAAATCTAAGGATTAAAATCATATAAAACAAGCTTTAAGAATAAAATGACAATACCAATAATCAATCAAGAACATAATATTATATTTAAATATTACCTCAATACATAAGAATTTGAACATATTACTTTCAATCTCAAATGGTAGAATTAGTCACTCATGTTGGTCATTAAAAGCATGAATAATAAGAAAAGAAGATTCAGGATGTTTCTTATTGACGGTTGCCTCCTCTAGGGTTTTCTATCACCTTCTATTCTCCCAATTATGTCTATAGTTATGCCTCATGTATCATATTTAACCTAGTTATGCTTGGGCTAAGTGACTTCTCGCCTAGGCAAGCTACAACTTGCTTAAGCGAGTTGGACAAGAAAAAGCCTAACTTGGCTGGAGTGATCTCGCTTGGGTGAGTTCCTCTGGAGTGCTTATGGCTTAGGCGAGTTTGGGAGAGCTTTTAAGCATTCTAGCTTTTCCTTTTCAGCTTGCTTATTCTCCTTTAGCTCTTTCATCTTTATTTTCTCCTAGAATCTTGAAATTAACACAAATTTAGGAATAAATCGTTCTTATTCATATTATAATCACAAAATGTGTAAAAAAGGTTAAATTATAGTTATTTTATCAATAAATATTCATAAGTGTTTGTCTTTTAATATGAAATATTACAGAAATATGACACTTATCAGTAACTGGTCAAATTCGGCATGATGAATACAATTTTTTTTACTTGTTCGTCAAGTCTGTTGTGATGGTCGACAACCTAAATAGCATGTCGTCTAGGTTGAAGTAGTCTTTCATTACCCTTCCATATTGCCTTAGTGACATGTTTATGTTGGAGACACAATCGAGACTTATCAACTAAAATTCGTTGATTATAGGCAATTGATGCTCTAACCTATATTTTGAATGTAGTAAATATAGGTTGTATATAATATATTTATACTATATGCAACCTATGTCAACTTTATGCCACCTGGTTTTGTTGTATGTAACCTATGTTTACTATATGCAACTTGTTTCTACTATATGCAATTGTTGTCTACTATATTTAACCTATGTTTATTATATGTAATCTGTTTTTACTTTATGGAACTTGTGTTTACTACATTCAAAGTATAGGTTTAAACATTAGTGACATATAATCAAAGACTTTCGGTCTATAAGTATCTGTTGCGTCTCCAACACAAACATGTATGAGCACACATATTAACATTGATCGGAAGTTTATTAATGCACATAGTTTATCTTATGTATCTTTTATTATTAACTAATCTTAATAACATATCAAATTACATGATATAATCCCAGGCTAGGATTGCATCATTACACTTGGGGTTAGGTGTTTTCACATGTTTGTATCGTGCTCTGGATCACAAAATAAATTTCAATTAAGACAATATCAGAGGTTGAATGTTACTTCTACAATGTTAGACTTGGGACCGCATTACATGAATTTGTCTACCTCTTTGGTCATTAAGTGATGAAGATATTGTTGCAGGTCTTGGTTTCTCAATTGCAAAAAGGTTATTTTAATTTTTGTTTGTCCTTTATAAACTTTGACGTTACCATACACTTCAACCATTGTGGTGTTTAAGTCTAACATAAATATTGTGCAAAGGACCAACACGTCCACCACTACATTTACTCAATTATGTGATACGTTTGATCAGTTACAACCCAAACAAATTCTCGACTTTAACTATCCATGTTACTATTATACATTTTTTCATAATTTACCACATACTCATGCTAATGACAAATTTCTTGAATATTCTTGTGGACTTATTATCATCACAATCAACTTATTCATTTGATTACCATTCATATTTCTCTTGTAAGTCAAACGATTGTTCTTCTTACATGCTTTACAAGAGTTGAACTACATTAAGTTGACCAGGTTATGCAGCAGTTTAGGTTTTGCCAAAGTATTCCAACCGACCCATTAAACTTAGATTAGTTGAACAAAGAGGACATGAGAGGAGGAACTGATCCATATTGACCACAATATCACGCAAGTTGGCTAACAATGTAGAATGACTTATTACTTATTTTACAACAAGTGCACCGTGTTGTTAGAAGTAATAATTTGTTCATAAGAATAAATATCAAACCCACAAGAAACAGTTGAATAAACAAGTAAAAGATTCACTAAATAGAAAATAAAATAATAAAATTTGTTCAAAGTTTGTTATGATTGTAATAATTAAAAAGAAAACAAGTCAAAGAGTTTGTTGCTTCAATTGGGAAAATTGAGATTGGGATTCATCCTTCTTACTCTTTTGTATTTTGATTAACATGGTAATATTCCATCTTTTGATTGATATTGATGCCCATATAAAATCATTTATATTAATTCCTTGCATATAAAATTATTAAGAGAGTCTCCTAAATATTGATTCCTCGCATATTTATAAAAACTTATCATTATGATTAGACGTTGATAACAATTAACATTTCAAATCTATTCCTAACATTCAAATATGTTAAGCATTATCATTTAGGTCAGAAACTTAGAAAGAAATTTCCAAGCAAATCTAAGGATCTAGATCATAGAAACAATCATTACAAATAAAATGGCAATACCAATCATCAATCAAGAACATAATTTTATATTTAAATATCACCTCAAACATAAGAGTTTGAACAAATTACTCCAAATCACAAAGGGTAGAACTAGTCATTCATGTTGGCTATTACAAGCATGGAGAGCAAGAAAAGAAGATCTAACATGTTTCCTTTGGAAATGCTGAAAAAAATAGGTGAAGTGGAGATTAAACCCACCAAGATGCAGCTACAGTTAGCAAATAGATCAATCAAATATCCTTATGGTGAGGTTGAAGATGTTATTGTTAAGGTGGATAAATTCATATTTCCTATGGATTTTGTTGTGATGGACATTAAAGAAGATGAGAAGGTTCCCTTGATACTTGACAAACCTTTTATGAAGATTGTTAGACTCTTAATTGATGTTGATAAAGGAGAACTTCAAATTAGAGCTCAAGATGATGTAGTAACTTTTTAATCTTTTTAATGGTCTAAAAAATTCTAATGCATGGAAGGAATGTTCACAAATAGATGCAACAAAGGAAGTATTTCCTACTAAAGAGCAATTGGATCTGTCAAAGTCAATTGAGGAGGTTATACATCATCAAAGTTCAAAGACAGAAGTGGAAGATAAAGTTCAACAAGAGATTATTGTAGAAAAATATGAATATAGACTAGGGCAACCCATAATGTTTAGAGAGGCGAAAAAAGGGTTGAAAAAGAAGGGGTCAAAATTATGGGTTATCAAGAAACTGAAGATTGGTGGAACAATTGAACTTGGAGACCCATGTTCAAGACAAACAAAAGTTGTAACCAGGAAATTGTAGCAACAAAAAGGTCATCCACCTTGATAAAAACAGACGTCAAGCTATACGACGTTAAATAAAGCGCTGGCTGGGAGACAATCCAATATTCTTATTTTCATTTTTATTATTTTATTTTGTTGTTAGGATAAGATTTACTTTTCATAAAATAATTGCAAAATTTCCTTAAGGGAATCTCGCCCAAGTGTAATACTCCACTCCCAAGCGAGTTAAGCTTGAGAAATTGGATGCTCTCTAGAGCAATCTCGCCCAGGCGAGATCCATCGCGCTCAGGCAAGATGAGCACGAAAAGTTGGGGGCTCTCAAAAGAAATCTTGCCCAGGCGAAATATGTCACACCAAGGCGAGATATATCATGCCCAGGCGAGATCCCACTTACAATGTTTTTTTAAAAACACAAGAAAGGGTTCATTTGCCCCCAATTTCAGAAACCCTTGGTGAGAATTACCTTGCAATTTTTCTAGCTTAAAATTGTCCTCATTATCAATTTTTTCTCTTCCAAGTTCAGTCTCTTGCTCAAATTGTGTTGTGTAAGTATTTCTACATCTATTTTATGCCTTAATTTCTCTTTCAACCCATGGATTAATGTTTTTTATTTCAATTTTTGGGATTTTAGGGTTTGTGATGATTATCTTGGATTTATGTTATAATTGTGATTGCATAACATTGGTGGATGTTTTTGGTAGCCTGATTCTGATTTTGGATGGTTAATAAGGTTCCAATCACTCATTAAACTCAATTTTGGAAATGCACATGAGGTGTCTGATAAAATGCTTCTTTGAACATTATATTGAATTAGTTGGGTTTAGATACATATTCTCATGAGTGAAATTAATGTATGTGTGTTCTTGTGTAAGGCAGTTTCAGAAAAGTGTTTTTGGAAACTGTGGTGTTGTCAAAGAGTGGTGTGTGTTCTTGAGGGGTTCAAGATCGTCACTCTTGGTGTGTGTTTTGTAATATAGGTTAAATTACATAGTGAATTCTCAGTGGTTAGCTGAGAACTGGATGTAGCTCTTGGTTAAGAGTGAACCAGTATAAACCTCTTGTGTGATTCTCTCTATCTCTTCTCTTATAAACTGTTTTAACTTGGTTTTATATTTTGCTGGTATAAGCAACCGGTTGTTTTGAGAAAACAATAGGTTGATTTTTCATAAATAACCTTGAATCAGAAATTTTATTGAGTTGAACAGAAAATCAATTGGTTGATTTTTCAGAACTTTTCATTCTACTTCCAAACTTTGCGAAAATCTTGTGAAAACAATTCACCCCCTTTTGTTTAGGTCACTAATTCTAACACATTATGGGTTGCCCTGGTCTATATTCATCTTTTTCTACAATAATCTCCTGTTGGACTTTATTTTCCTCTTTTGTCTTGGAACATTAGTGATGTATAACTTCCTCAATTGGCTTTGACAGGTCAATTGCTCTTTAGTAGGAAAGACTTCATTTGTTGCATCTCTTTGTGAGCATTCCTTCCATGCATTAGAATTTTTTAGACCATTTAAAAAGATTAAAAGTTACCCCATCATTTTTAGCTTTAACTTGAACTCCTTTATCAACATCAATTACAAGTCTAACAGTCTTCCTAAAAGGTCTACCAAGTAATAAGGGAACCTCCTTATCTTTTTTCATGTCCATCACAACAAAATCCATAGGAAATATAAATTTATCCACCTTAACAAAAACATCTTCAACCACACCATAAGGGTATTTGATTGATTTGTTTGCTAACTGTAGTTGCATCTTAGTGGGTTTAATCTCCACCTCACCTATTTTTTTTTTAGCATTGTCAAAGGAAACATGTTGAATCTTCTTTTCTTGCTCTCCATGTTTGTAATAGCCAACATGAGTGACTAATTCTACCATATGAGATTAAGGGTAATTTGTTCAAACTCTTATGTATTGAGGTGATATTTAAATATAAAATTATGTTCTTGATTGGTGATTGATATTGTCATTTTATTTGTAATGATTGTTTCCATGATCTAGATCATTAGATTTGACTGGAAAATACTTCTAAGTTTTTTATCCAAATGATAATGCTTAACATATTTGAATGCAAAAAATAAATTTGAAATGCTAATTGCTATCAACATTTAATCGTAATGATAAGAAGTTTTTATAAAAGGTCTGTCAAGTATCAAAGGAACTTTCTCGTCTCTTTTCATGTCCATCACAATAAAATCCATAGGAAATAAGAATTTATCCACCTTAACAAGAACATCTTCAACCACACCATAAGGATATTTGATTGATCTGTCTGCTAAATGTAGTTGCATCTTGATGAGTTTAATCTCCACTTCACCTATTTTTTTCAGCATTGCGAAAGGAATTAAATTTATGTTTATCTCCAAATCCAATAAGGCCTTGTTCACAGATAAAGCTATAGACACATGAAGTTTAAAACTTCTTGGGTCCTTGGATTTTTTAGGCAAGCCTTTATGAATAATGGCATTGCATCCAACTTCCAACTCTACACTTCTTTCTTCAAAATAACACTTCTTCCTTATAACTCCCTCACATGTTGACTTTTGCTTCGGCGTTGCTGCAAAATAATTTTTAGGGAGCAAGTTATCAAAAAATTCTCTCCTTTTTTGAAGGAGCATGAGGATATTATATATCTTTTTTTCAAGAACATCTTTCTCTATCTTTTCTTCCTCACCTTTTTTCTCTCTCTTTCTCATATCTCTTTCCCTCAATCTCATTTTTTTATTCTTTTTCAGTCATTACATTATCACCATCCCTCTCTCCTGCTATTTTACCATGTTCCGCGACAATTGTATTGCAATGCTCCTTTGGGTTGATCTTGGTGTTGGTTGAAATTTTGTCACTTTGTCGCTTTCCTAACCATTTTACAATTTGTCCCACATGAGTTTCTATATTTCTGATTGTCGTCATATTACTTTCGTGACTGACCATAGTAGCCTTCATGAATTTCTCCAAGGTATCTTCAAGTTAATTCATCCTTTCAGGAATCGAAGGATAATTGGGTTGTTGTTGTTGTTGGAAAGGACCTTGCTTATTGGATGAACCATTATCTTGTTTCCACCCAAAATTTTGATTCTGATTGCTTCTCCAACCTTGAGAGTAATTATTATAGTTAGAGAAACCACCTTGCCTTCCGTTATTACCCATGTAATTTACTTATGCTTCAGATGAATTGTTTTGATAAGAACAATGACCACTGGGATGATCACCTCCACAAAAATCACACCTGATTAGTTGACTCTGGTTTTGAGATGATTGCACGACTTGTAATTGTTGGGGGCAATTTAGCCATTTGTGCAGTTAATGTCTCAATTTGTTGTGTCAAAATTTTATTCTGAGCCAATAATGCATCTAAAGTATTCAACTCTAACAACCTTATTTTTTGAATACCTTGTCTATCATGTTAGGCTTAATAATTTGTTGATGTAAATGCATCAATATTTTTTGTCGCTTGTTCCACATCAACGGTCATCATTGTGTTGCCAGCTGCAACATTTAGTAGCATCTTAGTATTAGATTTTAGACCATTATGAAATATGTTTAGTTGAGCAATGTCTTCAAACCCATGATTTGAGCATTTTCTCAGCATCATTTTGAATCTCTCTCATGTCTTACAAAGGGCTTCATTTGCTCTTTGTCTGAACATAGAAATATCAGACTTTGCTTTGATGTAGCGAGATATTGGAAAAAAAAATTGTAGAAATTTTTCTTCTACATCCTTCCAGCTAGTGAGACTTTGATTTGGATGTGATTTGAGTCATTCTTTAGCTTTCCTACCAATGAAAAAGGAAACAAGCGCATATAAACAATTTTAATATCACTTTATTGAAAGTCCATTGTTCCCACCAATTCATAAAATACAAACAAATGTGTATATGGATCATCATGATCCCTGTAAATTGATGGGTACTAATGAGACTAAGGAAAACATGTTTCATCTCCAAGGTGTTAGAATTGATGGCTTAAACAAGAGGGGGGGGGGGG
>Ga0123341_1000418_pt1 | contig 25294 bp, 19 predicted proteins | sample Turbeapinknodule_FD_89959 | JGI IMG/M metagenome (GOLD analysis project Ga0123341, IMG submission 89959) | Root nodule microbial communities of legume samples collected from Mexico - Turtle bean Mexico pink nodule | ecosystem: Host-associated > Plants > Roots > Nodule | place: Mexico: Nepantla...
AATTTAAATATAAAAAAACATTCTATTACAAAATAACTAATTACATTTTTAAATCATAAAAATAAAATAATAAAAGTCGTGCTTGTAAGCGTAACTTCACTAATTAAAAGTGGAAGTGTATCTCGATTTCAGTGATTTTTTTTTTTAGAAAAATAGAAGTTGTGTTTTAGAACATTCAGTATGAAAAAAAAAAACTAAAAACATGTTTTTAGACACAATTTTAGTGTGAAATTAAAAAAAAATGAAAATCGTCTCTGAAAGCACGACTTCTAATCTTTAAAAAAATTAATTTCAATAGAAGTGCACCTAAGCAAGACTTCTTTATTTTAAAGTCATTCTTCCAAACACAACTTACCAATTTCTGTAATTTTCTAAAAATTTATTAATTTTGCTAAGAGCAACAAAAATTACACTAGGTACATAAATTTTTCCATTTTGTAGCTTTATGACTAAAAAAAGTTTCTCTAATTGCAAAGATAAACACTTGTACATTTAGATTTTATATTACATGTGTAAATGATAATATCAAAATTGCAAGGCATATATAAATAAATAAAGGAGATAGCTTGAAGTGTGCCTCCAAGTCAAATCCCTGTCCCATAAAATTTTGATAACAATTTATTACCACCACCACATAGTAACAAATTACCAGACTCAATTCTATTTTTTAATAGAACCCTATCAATCAACAAGCTCTCACTTGATGATTGTAAACTATACTCAAGAGGGTCACAATAATTTGATCTCATAGTTGAAGACTTCAACACCTTTTTTTCAAACTTTTTTATGTATTGATGTATGTCTTGTTGAATTGCAGAGGTTTCAGATGGCTTCTGTGAAAAGGAAAAGCAGGGTTTGGAACCAGTTTCTGTGTTGTCAGGGGTTGAACTGACTTGACCATGAAAAGCTCCCACAGTATCCATATTGGCAGGAGATTGTGAGATGCCATAATGCATATTCATCGATTGTCCTCGAGTGGCAGATTCCTGTGAAAATGTAACAGAATTATTTAAGAAAATTAATGTTCACGATTTCCTTTAGGAGTGTATAAGACCAAGACAGAATTTGTAACTACAATGAATTCAAACAGGTTTACGTCCCCCAACACATTTTTCGAGACTTTAATGGAGTGGAAAATTAAGGAATTGGAATCAATATTAGCACATGACTATGTCATCATTGAAAGTTGAAATAATTTCAATCCATATATTGGAAAACATTCTGCCTCTTAGCAACCTTTGTAGAAAGATCTTCCCTAACAAACCCATTTGACAAGAGTTATAGTAAGCTAGTAAAAAGGCGTCTTCTCCACTCCTATAACAATCAATTTTCTTCCTGCCTTTTGGTTCTTATTCTCAGAGCATAAGCAACTGATTAAAACTTGCAACTTCCTTAGAGCCAATTATTTTGAACCATCATAGAAGTCAAGTTGTTGGTTCCAACCTTCTCGATGAAACAGAAAATCAAGAAACTGGAATCAATACCAGTACATCTTTAATCGCTGGAAGTAAAAACTTCCAAACTTTCACAACCCACATATTTAAACAGTATATACAAGGGTGTACTATCCCACTGGGTGAGATTGGCTGCATGGCTTATATGCTTTCATTCAGCTTAAACTTGCAATATCCTTTAGCCAAATTATTCTGAACCGCCATAGATGTCAGGTTTTTCCCCCTTCACTCTCCTACTGGGTTGTGAGAGAAATTTTACTGGCACACAATTAAGCAGCCTTGAAGTTATTATAGGTCTAATATCAGCATAAAAAAGTAAATACTAAAAACCTGAAGCAGCAAACAAACAACATAGTTTGTCAGTGGATGTTACTTGCATCTTATGAGAATGCGTATACTTCAAACCCCATTGTCTGTCAGGTATCTATAAGCATGATAGTATCCCACCTTTAATTAGTTAATATTTCTATATTAATGTCTACCAAGATAACCGAAAGTTTCAAATAATACAATGAAATAAGATTAACAAGATATTATTTGAGAAGTTTACTAGGGATTTAGAAAAATATTATGCAAGAAAATAATCTTGAGAGACCTGTTAATCATTGAGGAATCTAATGAAATTAGAAACTGAAGCATTAGGACTTGCCTCGGTTAAAGATACATGGCTGCAAGCTGAAGTAGGTGGACCAACCAAATTGAGTGAGGGATCCTCTTGGGATGAAAAGTCAGAACTATCAAAAGTTGATAGCGAGACACACTCATCAAAATAAGCCTTGGCATCTTCTGCAAGACGTTTTGACATCCTCCTTCTTTCAAAGCTAGATGACTGTGACCAAGTTTTTGGTTCATTAAAATGGAAATAGAACAGATATAAATATACAAAAAAATGCACACCTGCACAAATATCTATAGCAACAGCTACAATATCATCATCTTCATCTCACATAGCTGTGAGATTAATGAGTTAGAATATTCATCACATAAGGTTTATGATTTAGGCAAACCTTTCCTCTCTACATACGTAATGATAAGTTTCATGCACAACACAAAACACATGCTATAATGGGCAAAGAATTTAAGAATCACACATGACAAGTTTGAAAAGTTGCATTAGAATAAACAAAATGCCAAAAGAAAACATACTTTTCTTGCTGTACGAGACTTCTGTACAATTGGGGTCTTGGGATATGGAAGAACCTCTCTCAAGATTCTATCCAGTTCCTGTTCACGGTGTTCTTCAACGGCTAGTTCTGCTCGAAGATTTCTAGCTCGCTGCTGGGACTGTAAGTATGATGAGGTATGCTTAGAGTGAAATTAAAAATAGACGAGACTATAACCCTAATACACAATATAACCTCTAAAACAAAGTAAGGGCAAGATTTTTTTGTAGTAATTTGATCGTGAGAGAGGAAATAAATTGGTTGCTCATTTGAGTGTTGACACATAAAAGCATAAAAGGGCTTCAGAAACAAACATGTTCTTGGGCAACAATGATACCAACTCTCAAGCTCAACTATGAGATGAGCATCAACAAAGAATGGAATTTTAACCATGCTCCATTTACAAGAATAGATTGGAAAATCACCTCTTCATGCTTTTTGGCATACTCTTTTCTAATCTCCAAAACCAATTCTACTGCACCAGGGTTTACCAAGTCAGGAGGAATATCAGCCACATTGTTAACAGAGATGGCAGTAACATTTCGCTTTTGGATAGCCTAAAATCCCAGAGTTAGAAACAAGTTAGAAAATAGCATAAAACTTCCCTTTACAATTATATCAACAATAAATAGCACTCAGACTGTGAGTTGTGTTGTGATGAGCAACCATATAAATTAAAGTCACAAGAAATGCAGAAAATGATAAAAGTCATATTCCTGGACCAGTTGAACTTTCAACTTCGAAAATGCATTGAAACTTGAAGAGGTTGTCCTCAATTTTTTTTGTCAGCGGCAATTTATGACTTATTCGAGAATAAACTGAAATGCCCTGCTTCTTGGCTGACTCTGTTAATAATACTTAAGACTAGTAGCTGTCAAACCCAACCTTTTTCTTTGATAGCTTTATAAATGTTTATAATATATATGATTTTAATTATTAGTATGAGAGACACACAAACACATACTCATAAAGATAAGTCTTTCCTTAAATAGTGGCATGTTGTATCAATCACCATTGGCTAAAGCAATTCAAATAGTGACAGTTGACTTAAAGCCGACAATGAGAAAGATAGGAGTTCATGAAACATACACTTTGAAGTTCAAATTGAATCTCAGAAATAGCACGCCTCACTTCAGAACGAACTGTTTCATATATATCATTGGCTTCTGGCAAATCTCCCTGTACTGACTATAGAAATCAAGACCCAAACATATACCAAAAGTTATCTAATTGTGGTCAAGAAGAACAATTATTCATTTTATTCATAGTCTTTATATCATAGAAGCATTAAAGTTTCTCCCTAAGAAGAATAATTTCTCGTGCATTGAAATTTCCTATTTGTAGAAATAAAATCTACATCAATGAACAGTGGCATCAAGTTTATTTTAAGCACACGTGACACAAAACTATGGATTACTTTGTATGGATTTTTAACAGTAAGAGGAATGAAATGGAATAGAATTACTATAATATTGTTCAGATATACTATGATAGAATGGATTATAATTTATAAACAAAAAAGTTGGTTCTACATTGGAAGGGAACAAAAATAGAGGCAACAAATGGTGAAAAAATGGAATGGATTCTACTTGGTTCCTTTCAATTTCACCATATTTTGAAGAGTAAACCTTCATATTATTAGACCAAAGTTACACATGTCACCACATGTCCTGCAATTTTTTATTTCCAAACTAGTCCTTGAAAGATCTAGAACGTCACCATAACAGTCCTCAAATGATTTTATCAAGCAGGTAGCCCCTAGAGACAAAAACTCTAGGGAACTAATGTGGATGCTAGTAGCTTTGAAGGATCAACTTGATGGTTTATCAATAATAATTTATACTATTCTATTCCGGTCCTTTCAATCAATCCAAACATACACTACATGCTTTGTTATACCTCACCTTAATCTGTTCAAAAACTGCCTTGATAGTTTTCTCATCAGAACCAAATCCAGAACTTGCTGTTGAAGCTTCCTCATCACAGGTTTGAGTTTGGAAACCAGGCTGCAACAAACAAAATGACCATTAAAAAATAAGTAAACTTTTCCTGGACTCCATGCTTACAATATACCACAACACACACCAGCAAGGGAAGGAACTAACCAAAGTGGCAGTAAAACAATCTGAGACCTCAACAGATGAATGCCGACTAGACCACGTGTTCAAATCCTTCACTTGATCAGTCACACCATTCTCACTTCTTCCCACCAAATCACCTTTTCTATTACTCCACACTAACTTCAAACCATTCCCTTCTTTACATTCAACCTCGCTCTGTGCAAATAACAAATGTGCAAATAAGTTTTCAATGCCCCCACACCAAAATTAACCTTACCATGTTAATTCATTTTAGTTTTTGTTCTGCATCATTAATAATATTACTAGAGATCTAAATACAAAAAAGGTAATTAATATTACATTGAAAAGCTACAATAGCCCTTATTTAAAAAACTAATTTTACCTCTTACACCACACTTGTTATTTGACAGATGGAGTTCCCAGTTGCCAAATTTCTCAACAAAAATTTAAGTTTCCAAAAACATATAATGATATTAAAGACACAAACAAACAAAACTTTCATTCATCAATTTACATTATACTACATCTTTTTTCAAACAATCAAATCCCATAATACAATTTTAGTCCCTCTATTCAATTTGCTTTATCAGTGCTCTATTCTAAAATAGACACGTTCCTACCTTAGACTTTACTTATCAGCCTCATGTCCATGATAAAAAAAAAATGTAGGTTCAGTATTGTATTTAAAAAAAATTCACAATTTTATTTTAACCTTCAACTTTGCCTGCATTTATTTCTTATTTTATTGTTAAATCATTATTCAGGACGTTGAATGAATGTATTTGGACTACTAGTATTCAATTCAAACAAAACAAAATAATTAAATCATACGCAAAATTTGCCTAACACGAAAACTTTTATAAAAAAAAAATCATACGCAAAATTAATACTTATATGCAAAATACCTCAGAAGTAGAATAGTTCAGATGCCGACTCGATACCGGGCTCTGCGAAACGGACCGCGTCCGTCGACCCGATTCCGCTCTGGAAAGAGCCCGACCCGATTCCCTCCGCGCCGGTTCGGCACTTCGCGCCGCTGCACGCGCCGTGGAAGTTTCTGGAACAGTTTTTGCAGACTGCGTTTCGTCGAAGAGAGGATTATCCCTCTTGTTGAGGAACTCAGTGGAAATGTCGGAACCGCCCCTTGCGAACGCGCTCACGCTCCTCGACCTGCGAGTGGGGTTGGGAGCTCTGGTGGAGGATCTGCCGGAGGAAGAAGAGGCGTTGGAAGAAGCAGAGGATTGTGTTGCTCTTCGCGAAGAGGATTTGAAAGCTGCAACTGCCATTGCAGAGATTTCAGAGAGAAAGTGTGAGAAAATGAGAGAAAAATTTTAACGGATTTTGGATTTTAGAGAGAAAACGGTGCGAAAGTTGCATCTGTGTTCATCTTCGTCATTGATCGGATTCAGCAATGAAAGGTTTTTATTTTATTTTATTACTATAATTTATTTTATATTTTGTTAATTTTTTGTTACTATTATTATTGGTGTGACCCTTTGTCTGAATCGTGTGTTATTGAAGAAAGTTTATTAATTATCAAGGATCATATGTTGTTTTAAGAAACCAAGGGTTTAATAATTATTTTAAGGGTGGGCTTGGATGTTAAGAAAGAACTAAAATAGATAAATAAAAATTATATAGGTCAAATAATAAAATTAAAATTGCTTAATTGTATAGAAATGGAAAATAAAAATAAGTAAAAATGGAATACAATTACCATTATCATGATTAAAAATAACTCACTTTTTCATTCTTCTTCTTATTATTATTCTTTTTTCTTTAATTTCATGTTACCAAAATGGCTAAAAGTGTTAATTAAGAGGTTTCCTTTTAAAATTATTATTTGTAAAAAAGACCTTCATAGTTTATTTCAATTTTGATTTCTATATTTGAAAATGTTGGTTTCTTATTTATATAACTTATATTTTGAGGTTTTAATTCATCTAATCTCCTTTTATTGTAGATTTTGATACTTTTGTATTGTTTAGATTTTTGTTTTTATAATGAAAGATCATTAATCTTTTCTCTACTTTTAAAAAATTGTGTGATATTGAAAACTTCATTATAAAAAAGTGTCGGAGATCCCACATCGACTAGAGATAAGGACCTTTCATTGTATATAAGTAGGTGCAAACCTCATCCTCATGAGCTGGTTTTATGGGATTGAGTTAAACTTAAAGTCCACTTCGTAAGATGGTATCAGCATCATTTCGATCCTATTCTAACAAATGTTTGTTGGGTTTATCAGACCACCACCTTTCATTCATTGTATATAAGTGGGAATAAGTAAAAGTTGAATTCACTTCCTGAATACATAGAAGCTGCTACAAGTTTTGAAAGAGAACCAGCCCAATGCATGTGTGGATAAATTTGAGCAAGTTGTTCAAGAGAAGTTGAAGGTGCTTCAATGTTTACTTTCAATTTTGGTTAATAGTAGTAGGATTTTAGTGTATTTTCCAATATATTTAGTTAGTAAATGTAATATAATTGAGAATGTTATAAAAGGCAAATTTTATTACATATATATTACACTTTCATTGAACATTTTGCAGGTTTCAAGTATGGAAGAAGATTTTAATTTTCTTTTATTTTTTTTTTCTTATTGGACCGTCTAATGATAATTGTCTTTATTGGTTTTTTCTAATTTGAAATTTGTTTTATTTATCTTTTGAATTGTGTCAAATATAGAGTCACAATGTTTTGTTAAGGTCAATTACATTTTTTGTTTTTGTTTCGACAAGCTGTCTGGTGATAGGAATGTTTACATTTTTTTTAATTGATCACTTTTAATGTGTGGTTTATGTGTGGGGAAGGAGAATTATAATTTTAGGATTTATTTTAATTTATTTATAAGAATTATTTTATTTATAATTTTTAGGATTGTAAAATAAACGATTAAAAAAAATAAAAATAAAAGAATACTTTTGGCATATTTTAATTGGATTTGTAAGATTTGTTTAGTGGTTGGCATTTTCATAATTATTGAAAATTTGGTTTCTTAATTTGTGTTGTTTGGATTCTCTTAAAGTGATAAATAGGTTGGTTTTGAGAATTATTGGATTGAATTGTTTGTGATAAAGTTGTCCTTGATGAGATTCCAAGCTTAATTTTTTTAACTAATTTGTTTTAGTGTGATTTCACTCATGTTTGCTTATACCGTAGAACTTAGGTTAATTTTCTATTTTGCAACTTTGTTTGGAAATTAAATGGATGACAAATTGTTCACAACTAAAGAATTCAATGATGAATGAATTCGATAATCAATTTGTTTTCTAATTTATGATACTTTGCATTATGATACTTTGAAAGATATTAGGTACTTGCATAGTTATGTCAAATTGATTGTACACTGTTCTCGAGCGGGGGTTGGGTCCAAGAGTACAATTCGAGGTGCTTCTTGATCGGTCGGTCTGCACTTCTATTCCTCTTCAAGCAAGCTTCTTAATCTCTTCTCACTCTATCTCTCGGTCTCCACAAATTCCGTATATGCAAAAGGCACTCTGACGCTTAAGTCAGAATTCAGTATTCAACACTCGGAGGGACGCAAAATAAAAATTGCAGAAAGTAGGGCCAAATTTCACAAGTTTCGGCAGAGGATAGCCTTGGTTTGCACGAAAAATTCTGAAAAATTCTTCCAGAATAGTTTTCTCCTGAAATTCCACGTAGGAATCTCCACTGAATTTGGGACGAAACACAACAAATTTCGGGTCAAACGGATGAGTATTCACTCACGAAAAAAATCAAACAGTTTTACACACAAACGAACCTTCCTTTCACCCCTGGCAATGATCAATAAAAAATTTATTGTCAGTCTTGTGGGACGAATCTGGAGCTCAAATCTCAGCCAAAACTCAACAGACTCAATGACGAACGTCTGGTCAAAATTTCAGACCAAAACACCCAAGGAGTAAGGCGTAGTAAGTCCCAGACCGAGAGTGAACAAAACTGGTTTTTCGAAAACAAAACGTCCTAGCTTTTCTTCCCCGTATCTTCGTTTTGTTATTAGTTTATGGACGTGCCTCCTTACCTGGGTGCAAACAACGTATGGAAGTACTTGTATGAACTTTTTCAGCGCAATACGGACACAGAATAAAAATTGCAGAAAGTAGGGAGAAATTTCACAAGTTTTGGTAGAGGATAGCCTTGGTTTGCACGGAAATTTCTGAAAAATTCTCCCGAAATAGTTTTTTCCTAAAATTTCACGTAATAATCTCCACTAAATTTGGGACGAAACACGACAAATTTCGGGTCAAACGGATGAGAATTCACCCACGAAAAAAATCAAACAATTTCACACACAAACGAACCTTTCTTTCAGCCCTGACAGTGATCAATAAAATATTTATTGCCAGTCTTGTAGACGAATCTAGGGCTCAAATCTCAGCAAAAACTCAATAGACACAGTGACGAATGTCTGGTAAAAATTTCAGACCAAAACACCCAAGCAGTAAGGCGTAGTAAGTCCCAGACCGAGGGTGAACAAAACTGGTTTTTCGAAAACAAAACGTCCTGGCTTTTCCTCCCCATATTTTCTTTTTGTGATTCGTTTATCGACGTGCCTCCTTACCTGGGTGCAAACAACGTATGGAAGTACTTGTGTGAACTTTTTCAGCGCCACACAGACGCAGAATAAAAATTGCAGAAATTAGGGCGAGATTTCACAAGTTTCGGCAGAGGATAGCCTTGGTTTGCACGAAAATTTCTGAAAAATTCTCCTGGAATAGTTTTTTCCTGAAATTTCACGTAATAATCTCCACTGAATTTGGGACGAAACACGACAAATTTCGGGTCAAACGGATGAGTATTCACCCACGAAAAAAAATCAAACAATTTCACACACAAACGAACCTTTCTTTCAGCCCTGGCAGTAATCAATAAAATATTTATTGCCAGTCTTGTGGGATGAATCTGGGGCTCAAATCTCAGCAAAAACTCAATAGACACAGTGACGAATGTCTGGTAAAAATTTCAGACCAAAACACTCAAGGAGTAAGGCGTAGTAAGTCCCAGACCGAGGGTGAACAAAACTGGTTTTCCGAAAACAAAACGTCCTGGCTTTTCCTCCTGATATTTTCTTTTTGTGATTCGTTTATCGACGTGCCTCCTTACCTGGGTGCAAACAACGTATGAAAGTACTTGTGTGAACTTTTTCAGCGCAACACAGATGCAGAATAAAAATTGCAGAAATTAGGGCGAAATTTCACAAGTTTCGGCAGAGGACAGCCTTGGTTTACACGAAAATTTCTGAAAAATTCTTCCGGAATCGTTTTTTCCTAAAATTCCACGTAAGAGTCTCCACTGATTTGGGACGAAACGTGACAAATTTTGGGTCAAACGGATGACTATTTACCCACGAAAAAAATCAAACAGTTTCACACACAAACGAACTTTCCTTTCAGCCCTGCCAGTGATCAATAAAAAATTTATTGTCAGTCTTGTGGGACGAATCAGGGGCTCAAATCTCAGTCAAAACTCAATAGACACAGGAAAAATTTCAGACCAAAACATCCAAGGAGTAAGGCGTAGTAAGTCCCAGACCGAGAGTGAACAAAATTGGTTTTCCGAAAACAAAACTTTATGACTTTTCTTCCCCATATCTTCTTTTTATGATTCGTTTATCGACGTGTCTCCTTACCTGGGTACAAACAAAGTATGGAAGTACTTCTGTGAACTTTTTCAGTGCAATACAAACGCAAAATAAAAATTGCAGAAAGTAGGGCAAAATTTCACAAGTTTCGACAGAGAATAGCATTAGTTTGCACGAAAATTTCTGAAAAATTCTCCTAAAATAGTTTTTTCCTGAAATTCCACGCAAGAATCTCCACTGAATTTGGGACGAAAGCCGACAAATTTCGGGTCAAACAGATGAGTATTCACCCACGAAAAAAATCAAACAGTTTCACACTCAAAAGAACCTTTCTTTCAGCCCTGACAGTGATCAACAAAAAAATTTATTGTCAGTCTTGTGGGACGAATATGGGGCTCAAATCTTAGGAAAAAGTTAATAGACACAGTGACGAACGTCTGGTCAAATATTCAGACCAAAACACCCAAGGAGTAAGGCAAAGTAAGTCTCTGACCGTGAGTGAACAAAACTGGTTTGACGAAAACAAAGCGTCCTGGTTTTTCTTTGCCGTATCTTGTTTTTGTGATTCGTTTATGGACGTGCCTCCTTAACTGAGTGCAAACAACATATGAAAGTACTTGTGTGAACTTTTTCAACGCAATACAGACGCAGAATAAAAAGTGCAGAATGTAGGGCGAAAATTCACAAGTTTCGGTAGAGGATATAGCCTTGGTTTGTACGAAAATTTCTGAAAAATTCTCTCGGAATAGTTTTTTCCTGAAATTCCACGTTAGAATCTCCACTGAATTTGGGATGAAACACGACAAATTTCGGGTCAAACGGATGAGTATTCACCCACGAAAAAAATCAAACAGTTTCACACACAAACGAACCTTCCTTTCAGTCCTGACAGTGATCAATAAAAAATTTATTGTCAGTCTTGTGGGACGTATCTGGGGCTCAAATCTCAGCGAAAACTCAATAGACACAGGGATGAACGTCTGGTCAACTTTTCAGACCAAAACACCCAAGGAGTAAGGCGTAGTAAGTCCCAGACTGAGAGTGAACAAAACTGGTTTTCCGAAAACAAAACGTCCTGACTTCTCTTCCGCGTATCTTCTTTTTGTGATTCGTTTATGGACGTGCCTCCTTACCTGGGTGCAAAAAACGTATGGAAGTACTTGTGTGAACTTTTACAGCGCAATACGGATGCAGAATAAAAACTGCAGAAAGTATGGCGAAATTTCACATGTTTCGGGAGAGGATAGCCTTGGTTTGCACGAAAATTTCTGAAATATTCTCCCAGAATAGTTTTTTTCCTGAAATTCCACGTAAGAATCTCTACTGAATTTGGGACGAAACGCGAAAAGTTTCGGGTAAAATCGATGAGTATTCACCAATGAAAAAAATCAAACAGTTTCACACACAAACGAACCTTCCTTTCAGCCCTGGCAGTGATAAGTAAAAAATTTATTGCCAGTCTTGTGGGACAAATCTGGGGCTCAAATATCAGCCAAAACTCAATAGACACAGTTGAAATTTGTCGCATTTTGTCCAAAATTTTTGAAAGAATTTTTCGGAAATTTTGTGCAAAGCAAGGCTATCCTCTACCAAAACTTGTGAAATTTCGCCCTACTTTCTGCAATTTTTATTCTGGGTCCGTATTGCGCTGAAAAAATTCACACAAGTACTTCCATATGTTGTTTGCACCCAGGTAAGGAGGCATGTCCATAAACTAATAACAAAAAGAAGATACGGGGAAGAAAAGCCAGGACGTTTTGTTTTTGGAAAATCAGTTTTGTTCACTCTCGGTCTGGGACTTACTACGCCTTACTCCTTGGGTGTTTTGGTCTGAAATTTTGACCAGACGTTCGTCATTGAGTCTGTTGAGTTTTGGCTGAGATTTGAGCCCCAGATTCGTCCCACAAGATTGGAAATAAATTTTTTCTTGATCACTGTCAAGGCTGAAAGGAAGGTTCGTTTGTGTGTGAAACTGTTTGATTTTTTTCATGGGTGAATAACCATCCGTTTGACCTGAAATTTATTGCGTTTTGTCCCAAATTTAGTGGAGATTCTTACGTGGTATCTCAGGAAAAAACTATTTCGGGTGAATATTTCGGAAATTTTGTGCAAACCAAGGATATCATCTACCAAAACTTGTGAAATTTTGCTCTACTCTCTGCAATTTTTATTCTGGGTCCGTATTGCGCTGAAAAAATTCACACAAGTACTTCCATATTTTGTTTGCACCCAGGTAAGGAGGCACGTCCATAAAAGAATCACAAAAAGGAGATACGGGGAAGAAAATCCAAGACGTTTTGTTTTCGGAAAACCAGTTTTGTTCACTCTCGGTCTGAGACTAAGTACGCCTTACTCCTTGGGTGTTTCGGTCTGAAATTTTTACTAGACGTTCATCACTGTGTCTATTGAGTTTTGGCTGAGATTTGAGGCCGATATTCGTCCCACAAGATTGGAAATAAATTTTTTATTGATCATTGCCAAGGCTGAAAGGAAGGTTCGTTTGTGTGTGAAACTGTTTGATTTTTTTCGTGGGTGAATACTCGTCTGTTTGTTTTGAAAGTTGTCGCGTTTTGTCCCAAATTCAGTGGAGATTCTTACGTGGAATCTCAGAAAAACTATTTCGGATGAATATTTCGGTAATTTTGTGCAAACCAAGGCTACTACTAAAACTTGTGAAATTTCGCCTTACTTTCTGCAATTTTTATTCTGGGTCTGTATTGCGCTGAAAAAATTCACACAAGTACTTCCATATGTTGTTTGCACTCAGGTAAGGAGGCACGTCCATAAAAGAATCACAAAAAGGAGATACGGGGAAGAAAATCCAGGAGGTTTTGTTTTCGGAAAACCAGTTTTGTTCACTCTCGGTGTGGGACTTACTACGCCTTACTCCTTGGGTGTTTCGGTCTGAAATTTTTACCAGACGTTCGTCACTGTGTCTATTGAGTTTTGGCTAAGATTTGAGGTCCAGATTCGTCCCACAAGATTGACAATAATTTTTTTATTGATCACTGCCAAGGCTGAAAGGAAGGTTCGTTTGTGTGTGAAACTATTTGATTTTTTTCGTGAGTGAATACTCATCTGTTTGACCTGAAATTTGTCGTGTTTTGTCCCAAATTCAGTGGAGATTCTTACGTGGAATCGAAGGAAAAAACTATTTTGGGAGAATTTTTCGGAAATTTTGTGCAAACCAATGTTATCCTGAGCACGGTATATGACGTACCTGGTTCTTGAATTTGGATTTGGTGCCTATTTATATGATTGTCATGAGCCTTTTCTCATTGGGCCAGATTATGGTGTGAATCATGTTTAGGGATACATTTCCTGGTGTTTGATTGCTGATTAGTCTCATTAATCCTACTTAAGCGTAATGGTCTTTGTGGTGTCGGCCGGTTTGCCAAGACATGATTTCGGTCGTATGGATCTACCGGTATATATACCTATAAGATTTTCATTAACTTGAATGTTATCTAGCTCTTAGGTTTTACTAATGTGTGGAAATTGTCATTGTACAATATGTATGTATGATTTTGTCAAATTGAATAATAATAATACTTCTTCCCAACTCCAACTAGTATTTCCCATGTGTATAATACGTATGTATGATTTTGTTTGATAATATCGTTGGTACCTTAAAATTTAACATCTTGAAGTTGTTAGTTTAACTTGTTCATTTCTCTCTAATTTATAAATTCTTAAACAACATTAGGTTGAGTTAAGTATGATGTAATTGTTTTCATCCTCAATGTTCCCCATTACACCATAATCATCATAAATATTCATTCTTTATTCATTTATTACTTTCTAAATCAGATTGTTGGCTTCTTCTTTTCTTTCTAATGGTATTTGAAAATAAAATTGAAATTCGTGGGATGAAAAGATAAAATAAAAATTCAATCTTAATTTCAACTTTGTTTCACACTAACAATTTGACATTATTTTTTGTTTCATAGATATTCTCTATAGGGTATGTTTTTAGTGAACCTTGTAAAACTATGAGTTGAACAAGTGTTCACTAAGAAAAAAAATATTAAGTTGTAATCCTTGTAAGTTCTTTGTAACTCTGAAAAATAAAAGAACTTGTTTGTAGTGAATGTGGTCGTGAACATATAAAAAAATTTGTTAATACTTTAATTCAATCATGTTATTTACTTACTTTTTATCGTTTTCTTTTAACAATTTTTATTATTAATGTGATGTTTATGTTGTAAACAATTATCTTTAGTGAACTTGTGTGAAATTACATAACAAATCCATTCTCAAAATCACATTTAGATCCTTTAAAAAGTAAACATATTAAATTCATTTTGAAAATACACTGATCCAGATAATAACATAACATCCTACACCAGTTATTGATGCTACCACCAAAATAAATGCTAATATAAAAAAGCACAGATTCTACAAACAACTTCAAAACTCGAATATAAGCACTTTAACACAAAGAAATGCATTGATTTAAAATAAATAAAAAGAATCCAACATAAAATGATATACCATTATACAAAGAATCATTTAGGATATACTCTTTAAACTATATTATAAAATTTTAAAATTAAAATAAAAAATCATTTAGATTTAATCTTGAGTGTTTAACTTCACTTCTTTATCAATGTTCTTTTCTTTCCTACCACTTTTATATTTATGCAAAAACAACTATCCAACTGAAATAACAGCATCAAACATATAAATAAATTTCCAAAGATTCAACCAAACACACAATTATAATGTTAGGTATTCTTAACATGATAAGTAAGTTTAAAAACTCTTCCATATAAACTATTATTTTTAGTTCAACTCTTCTCTCAGGCTTACATCACATCTTAATAGTACTCATTAAAATTATTTTAATTTTTTTAGATTAATAATTATATGTCTATCATTAATATCATGAAATTTGAATAAACATATTTTGAATTAGCTATTTTTATCACTTCATCTTCATCCTTATTTTTTCTACCAACCCAAATAGAATTATGGAATTATGGTTTGTCATAAGCTATTTCAACAAGTTGAGGACAATAACTATTCAAGACCAGGAGAGAACTTGCTCATTTGACACATATGAATCTCTATTATATGAATATTTTTTATGACTAATATCAATTGAAAAAAAGGAATAATTAGATTATTCGATGAAGACTAATCATCAACAAAATTAATATATATTTTTGTTCTCGTTTAGGTTATCGGGCCCATAGAATGATTGTCTGATGCACCTGTCAGTCGGTCACTCTAATCTCTAATCTTCATTTCCTCCAACCCGTCCTTTCCTTCTCGTCTTGCCTCTCGGTCGTTTGGGAGCACAGACTCAGATGATACTTGCAAAAGACATTCCGATGATCAAGTCAGCAAAGGACTCGACTCTCGGTTGTCAGAGCACTGTAGATAATGACGTACCTGATTATTGAAATCTGCGCTATTTATATATATCTTAATGGACCTTCGTTAGTGAGCCGGATTAGGGAATTGGACCACGCTTAGGATCGCGCTAAGTAACCTTTTAATTACGAATTAACTTTGCTAATTTGTTCAACTCATGATTCGTCATCATGGGACGGTCGGTCACACGATACCTCTCGACTGTGGTTATCGTAAGTGGATGACCATGTGATCTGCAATGCTGACTGAGTCGGGATGATCGCCCTACTCGTACCAGTACAACTTTACTGCAATAAAATAGTATATAAAAACAAAAATAGTTTTTTTATAATGTTAAATAAAACAAATCAATGGAAGCATTTATTTTTTCTTCCCAAACCAAGACTGTGAAAGAAATAACCTATTTTATAGAATGTTTTTATTAATCTTCACGAATTAACACAAGACAGGCCATGTAACCCAATAATTAATAATAAAATAAATAAAATAATTATAATAAATAATTTTAAATTAAATAATGTATTTTTTTTTTTATGGTTTTCGTTTTATTTTTCATCTTCTACTTTTTGTTCCTCTTTCTTTTTGCAAATATTTGAAGAACAAGTTTGTGTGATAGAAAAATAAGTTAAAAGAAAAAACCGCAGAAACTGTATTGTGTGACTCCAAGCGCAATCAATTCTCCAGTGGAACTAGAGCTGCCATCTTCGCAGCCACGTCGATGGTCGGAAACTGCTTGCCGCCGGTGAAGATCACCGGAAGCGGCCGGCCGGTGCTCGAACCGAACGAAATAGAGTGCTTCTTCCTCTCCGGTGTTGATCTTCTCTGCGAAGACGACCCCACCACTTCCTTCCCCCACCTCAAATCCGGTCTCCTAATCCTCACCACCCACCGCCTCCTCTGGCTGCCGGAATCCGATGCCTCGAGCGGTGGAGCAGCCGGTGGAGTCCCCCTCGCCGCGGTCTCCCACATTTTCTCCGTCAAGAAGTCCCTTCGCTCGGTGTTCTCCTCGCCGCGGGTCCGGTTCCAGGTGTCGATGTCGCCGGAGGGGCGAGTCGCGGCGGTGGGATCGCAATCGGTGGTGGTGACGGTGGTGGTGAGGGGGAAGGGGGACTGCGACGCGTTTCTGGCCAAGCTTTGGGAGAATTGGCGCGCCAGAGCGTGGGAGGACGCAGGGAGTGGGTCGAGTAATGCGGCGGCGACGGCGGCGGCAGAAACGGCGACGCCATCGTCATCAGGAGGAATTTATTCGAGTGACGGGACGGTGAAGATGGTGGGAGTGTCGGGGATACTGAGAAAAGAGCAGGAAATGTGGGAGAGTACTGATAGAAGCTTGCAGGATGCTTTTCAGGATTTGAATGCTCTCATGGTATGCAATGTGTTTGCAAAAATGTCTTCTCTTTTTATTTGGTACAATTTGAATGCAGCATGTTGCCCCCTTTGATTTTAGAGAGTATTTTGAGAAATTTGGCTCCTTGTGTTGTGGTAAAGTTGTTGACGAGAAAATACCAGGGTACACCCTTGTGCCAGAAGGCTCATGGCTATAAGAAGGTATGGGGAGAGTCATTGTATACCGCCTCTCCTTGCATATGCAAAGAGGCTTTCGAGCCCATGATCAACTGATCACCAAGGTTTAACATTTGTGGTCGTTGATGAGAAACCAAATGATTACTATTCGAACACGTTTTTTGATTTGTTATGCATGTATACATAACATTAAGTGTTTTTTTTTTTTTTTTAAGGACTGAGATACATGATTTGTTATACATGTGTCGGTATCATTGACTATTGATTTTCTCTTCAACAGTTGATATTACTTACTTTACCCTTTATAGCAAGTTGTTCACTTTAGAGAGTCAATGGTTGATATTACTTACTTTACCCTATACATCGAGTTGATATTACTTTAGAGGAGTCAGTTACATTTTTGAATGTTTGTATAGGAGACATAGATAATTATGTATGATGTCAATTATTTCATGTTCAGATAATGTATCTGGTTTGTTTTGTGTCTACTTTGATTGTCTGAAAATATTATTTGGTAGATAAATTTTTTTTCTTGTTGGAGCAAACGAGGGTTGTTTTTAGTTTTAGCAATGGTATCTGGAGGAATGCCTTCTGCTTAAAGTGTTGTGAACGGCTTTATAACTCATGTGGTGATAATTATATGTGGTGTCAATTATTTCGTGTTTGAATAATGTAACCAGTTTGTTTATTTGTGTCTACTCTGATTGTGTGAAAATATTATCGGAAATTGGATAGATAATAACTTGTGTATTTATAGCAATAGTATTTGGGTTTTGTGAAAAGTGTTAATGGTGACTTCTAACTCATCTGGACAGGAAGGATTTATGAGTGTGGAGATAAGAAATTATTCTATGACAGAAATTTTATATTACGCATCATGAAAACAGTTTTGAATAGATTATCTGCTTTGAGCTTTTTGGTCGAAAGAGGTTACCATAGATAGATTGAATTGCGCTTTCCAAAAAATGTAGTTAGTTTGAGGGATCTGTGACCTGTAATTATGGCATAATAGGATTTGGTTTAGAATTTGCAAGTGCATTATAATTTGCTGAAAATGTGTTTCCTTCTCATTCTGGACTTAGTTAATAAAAAGGGCAACATCACTCAATTAGACTGAGGAGGGACCGGTACGGTCCAATAAATGTCATATTTTTTCTGCTAGTTTTGTAGGTGAACTTGTGAACTGAACTTTACCTTTGTGCTTGTACAAACAGTCATCAACTCATACTTTCTCCAACTTGATTGTAACAATTGTAGTTTCATCAAAAAGTACTTTGCTGAAATTCTTTATCTGGTTATTTAGTTTGTATTAAGGTAAAGGTGTTCAAATTTTGGGTTGATGTTGGATTTGCAGAGCAAGGCTAAAGAGATGGTGATGCTAGCAGAGAAAATGAGGCTAAAACTTTTGTCCGGCTCAAATTCTCAAACAAATGCGACTAATGATGAGGAGATGGGTTCAAAGGAAGAGATGCAAGATTGGTTATTGAGTGTTGGTATTATATCCCCAGTCACCAAAGAGTCTGCGGGTGCTTTGTATCATCAACAACTTTCTCGTCAGGTTCTATAATTACTCCTCCTCAGCCATGTGTTATTTTCATAGTAATAGAAAGATCATGCAATTTATAAGACATGTTAAGAAAGATAATTATTATTTGTCAAAACTGTTCTGCTCATTGTTTATTTTAGGAATTTTATATTTTATTCTTGCTTATTCTTTATCACAACCATATCTCGTTATGAATACTAGGTTTATGTATTTAGAAACAATCCCATAATCACAGGAATTTGTCTATTTAGAATTAGCTCTCCATTCCTAAAATAACGAGCAAGGCTTATGTATGAATAGGTCCAATGAGCTCATAATTGATACAACAAAGTACAATATTATTCCTTATTGGTCTTTTTTTCCTTATCATTTAAAAGGTTAGTTTTGATCTAAACAGTTTACAATTGCAGATTGTTACTGTGGAGCCCTTTATTCCTGCTATTTTTTTGAGGGCATTCTCGTTACTTATGTTGTTCAATAATTGAAAAAGTTACCATTTCAAAAGTCAACCAAAGATTAGAATATTCTGGATTAATTGAAAACCTGAAGATATGTTTCATGTACACAAAGCTGTGGTTTAAATCTTAATGCATGCACAACATTGTCCCAGTGTCTCTGTTTCTTTGGATTGCACAATAGTGGTCTTTTGACTCAATTTTTGTTGTGCAAGAACCTAGAAAAAGCTCATTGAGTCTCTCATTTATGGGGATGTGGGTTGTTGGTTTTGATATTTTGTACACCTTCAGGTTGTGCTCATATCATTTTATATGTTTTCTCACTTGCATAAAAGTACCAAGAGAAAATGGCCTTTTTAATTCCCTTTTGTTTGTTTTCTATAATTCTTTTTGTTTAAAATAATCTAATCTGTCCTTGCTAATGCTTAGTTGGCAGATTTTATTAAAGTTCCACTTGAGAAAGCTGGGGGAATGATCAATCTTATTGATATATATTGTCTATTCAATCGTGCTCGTGGCACAGGTTCCAATACTTCCTTTTGTGTTCTCTTAAACATGATTTTCTATATCAAGTAATACATTTTTTGAACTAATGTTTCCCTTGTCTTGATTGTATTATAAACAGAATTGATCTCACCCGATGATTTGTTGCAAGCATGTTCTCTGTGGGAGAAGTTTGATGTGTATGTATGGCATTATCTTCTATTTAAATTACTTATTTTAATCTGTTCCATGGTTTTTAAAGTCGGGATTAAATTGTAGTTGGAGTGAAATTGTTGTAAAATCGTGATTCAAGTTGTAAAATTATGATTTTAAGATTTCTTGAAGCTGGTCAAGTTTCATTTTCAACCCTGTTTTTAAGTTAGCAACCCAGTTTTGTAACAGCTGGTTAGTTAGTGATTTGTGAAGCTTCTTCTTTGTTGTCTCCTGTCCATAATTGAAGGATGAAGCTGCTGCTTCTGCTTCATAATGAACCCTAACCACTGTTATTCTTCCTCTGTTTGAGTCAGCTGCCACCCACCATTGTTCCTTTCTCCAGTCACCATTTTTTCTCTGTTCTGCTTTTTTAGATTTCTTTTTTGTTTGGAGTTGTCAGGTTTTGGTTTTTGGATTTTTCTGTTCTTGTTTGAACCCAAGCCACCTTTTTTTTATGTTAGCTCGGTTACCGTTCTGAACTAAAGTGGAGATGGATAATAGGTTACGATTTATGAATATTATGCATGACATTTATGTAATGTTGATTATGAATTCAGGTTATATATACTAATATGCATGTCTATGAACTTATATATTAGCATATTTATATGAATTTTGTAAAATCATACTATTCAATTAACAATTTTACATTTTGTACTCCCCTTCCTGATTTGTGGTAAAATCCTGATTTTAACCAACTTGTTAGAATTCTACCCTGCTGAATACTTTAATGCAATACCCTTTTTGGTTGGTTGTATTTCCATGCATTGATTGTGCTATCCAATTGTTTCAGCCCGGTGGTTCTGCGAAAGTTTGATAGTGGAGTCATGGTAATACAAACTAAGTCTCACAGTGATGAGGAGGTATGTTTGTTTTATCTTTTCTTCGGTGGTGGTTGTTTTTTGGGTTTTTCTTTTATTGTTATTTTACCTGCAAAAGTCATCCTTGTATAAATTGCGAAATTGTGGGATGAAGTTTGTGGATTGTTGTAGAATAGCTTGTATTTATTCTACCTGTGTTTTTCTAATGAGCCGTGAGCTCTTTAACCTTTTACATAGATTCTTCCCTGTTCAGACAGTGTTATAGGTCAGGGTGGGTCCCACAAAGAGGTTGGGCTTTCTTTTCCTGGGCCATTTAGGATTGGGGTAAAGAGCATATTTGTATGAATCACAGCAGCCAGGCTTGGAAACTGAATATTTATTAGCAGATTCAAAATTAGAGGTTGCTGCAAATAAACTTCATCTAGTAATCATGTTCTTTATTAAAAGGGTGTTATTCAAATCTGGTGCTTGATTGGCTGCTAATAGAATATTGTTTGCGTATGGAGATTGGAGAAGTAGTAGTCAGTGAGAGCAGAAAAGGATGAAGTAGGAGTAATGGGAAATGAAAGAAGAGGTGGTTATGCTGTAATGGGGAGACTGGAATTGGATAGAGAGTGGGAAGTTGTCAGACTTAAGTGAAGCTTGGAAAAGGATATACAGAGATAGAAAATCTATCATATTAAGAAACACTATATCCTTCATGGGTGGAAATGGAATACTTGTAGCTAAGGAATTTATAATCAGACAGTCTTGTCTTGTCTTCATTATTAAGAGAGGTTGTGTAAGTCTGTTAATAAGACAAGATAAATAGTAGTCAGGAAGGCATGCTCCTAACAAATGAAATGTGAAGATGCTTGAGCAAAAAGGGCTAGACTTCTACAATATGTCAGTATTTATGTTCAACAGTGGTGTAAGGCTTTGTTGTTTGTTATGAAATTAGGCTCCACCCATGATCAGTAAATATATGTTTAAAAAGAGTAAGCAGAAGCTGATGACAATCATGACATGAAGGCAACTGATGAGCCTTCCAAACAGCATGCTTCGTGGATTTCAATGAGCATTTTGTTTATGAATGAAATATTACAAGTGTTGGGCAAAGTTTTAACAGCATTTGAATCAACTATAGAAATGGAGCAAAAATATTCCTTTTAACTTTTAAGGATAGGGTATTGTTTATGAATGAAATATTACAAGTGTTGGGTAAACATCTGTAATGGACTGTACAAACAACATCTGCAACATTATTTTGATTTGTACTATCAGATTCTTCTATCTGCCATATAAATTTCTTTATGTATGATGTACTTGTAACTTAACTTTAATACATGAGATTATATTTAGATGATTTCAATCTTCTTCACCGTGTCTTTTATATTAAATATGATGGGGATTTTTCCTTATTTTATGTTTTTAGGTTGTCAGTCTTCATGAACGTTTTTTTTCATTTTCACTTCAACTTTTACTAATGTTGAAATGGTACGTGGTAAAATCAGACTAAAGTGACTTACTGCTATTTGGTTTAGGTTTTCAATAATGTCAAGATGCTTGTTATGAAACCTGATGCTCTTCGAGCTGGGATAAGTGCTAGCGATGCTGCAAGGACACTAGGGGTTGCCCCAGCAATGGCAAAGGAGCATCTCTTATCTGCTGAGAGCAAAGGTATGCTGCTGGATCACATTTCTTCCATCTTTTTGGATTTTAGCTACATAACCGGCTTCCGACTGTTAAGGCTCTGAGAAAAGAAAGAAGAATATTTGAATTTGAGAAAAACTGAAGTGTTAACTTATAAATTTGTGACGCGACTGTTGACAATAGGATTCTGCAATATAAATAAAGGCTATATAGCCTTCTTCTTGAATTTCTCAAGGTGGGCTTCATGAGACAACAAAAGTGTTTCAACATCATTAATTAAAATAGGTTCAAGTTTGCTACTAATCAATGCTATAGTGGACTCATCCTCTAGCCAAAATTCAAGTATAATGTCAAAAGGCTCTTTATTGCATACATCATCACCAATGGCAGTAAGTGCATAAACAAGGTTTTGAATACAAATAAGGTAATAAAAAATCGAATCATTATCCAAAGAGGTAATGTGAAGGTCACATCTAAGCTCTTGAGCACGAGCATTAGTGTGTGAATGGAAGTAGTTTTGAATCTTATCCCGAAGTTGCCATGAAGATTTGCAGCCAACATGAGAAAGTAGAAGTTGATCTTTGCTCTAATAATTTAGTTATATCTTTAGTTGATGTGAGATTTCCAACTCACTTTCTCACGTTGAGGATTGAACATCTTAAGTGTGGGAATAGGGGATACGATACGATAGACCCAACAAACCTTGTTAGTATAGAGTCTGATACCATTTTCAAAGATGGGCTGTAAGCCTAACCCAACCTCATGAAACCAACTTATTATAAGGTTATGTTTGCATCTCATTTATATACTGTAATTTTATCATATCCACAAGAATTTGTTCATATACCATGTTAAGGTTAAGAGAAAAAAGAAAGAAATATCTGAATGAGTAAAATTGTATATGACAAGATACAAATGATAAGAGATCAGCTATATATAGTTGTGTAACATTTAACAGTCTGTGATCAATATCTAACTGAGAAGATAAAGCATAACAAATTGTCAGACTCAACAGACTTTAACCAACTATACATCTGTTCAATCATTATAGAACATATACTACTGACTGTTATACATAGTAAAATACTACTCTAATATTGACTGTCATGGAATCTTTCCCAGGTTTACTATGCAGAGATATAAGCCCAGATGGATTTCGCTTCTATATTAACTTGTTCGCTGAAATTGACCAAGATGATATATATTTGTAAGTAAACTTTCTATACTTGTTGACCTGTAGTTTTGACTTATTGATACTCGAATCAAATATGTTCCCCTTGAGTTAAAATTTATATGGTATTAAGCCTACGTTATTTTATGTTTGCTCAGTATTTCTTGACGACTTGTCCTTACTGTTTTCTTTTATCTTTCCGATGTTTTTTTAATCATTTTAAATCATACTCGAGACATTCATTGAATTCCTTCTCACATGAAAAAAATTTCACTTTTATCTCATCCTTTTCATAGTCTCAGTGCTTCAAGATTTGAAAAATTCTCTTTAGATGATATGCTACTTAAGTCTTCCTACTTGAAATATAGAGTATATTATTGTATTTGAAAATTGGTGCTTCAACTAAGAAATTAATAACACTGGAGTTTCACTGGTTTGTGCTTTGTAGCTTCACTGGAGTTATAAATTGATTTCCATGTTCCTACACCCCATTGGTTTCTAGTGTAACATGTTGCGATGATATAATATGATTTTGTTCATTGATTGATTTCATTCATATAAGTTGCTTATTTATAAAGTGTTATATTGCCATTTATGCAGAGTAAAAGATCGAGGAATTTATGCCTCGTGGGTACAGGCTAACCATAGTCATGCTTAAGAGAGTTCCAAGCTTGTTGAACTCATGGCAAGTAAGGGAAAAAAATTACACGCAACGTTTTAGTGTGTTTCAATCAATGTGATTCTTTCTTTGTAGAGGACACTTAATATAATCATTGTGTAGAAGGATTATGATACTTAAAAAGATCTTAATGCAAAACTTAATATATTATGTCACTTCATTCCAAAAGTTATTGTTACTTCCGAGCAAGATCTCTATGATTACCATGGTATCCATCAGTTTGTAGTGTGAAGGAGATGCTGCCATCTAGGAGACGCACTGGGCGTTTTTCATTGTTCAGTATTTGTTATTGTCTTTTAGTTAGTAACAAAAACCATGATATAAGCACTGCATAATGCGTTTTTTTGTATTCATTCAATTTCTGGTGTGAATGAAGGTCAGATTGTAAAATGGGTTTAGACCTAATTTGTGAGATGAGATCTGCATTCCAGTTTGTTCATATACACTGTAGGATCTAAAACACAATGCAAGATGAACATGATAGCAACGAGTTCGAGGCCCATGGTATTGACACTGAAGCACAAATAAACTAGGACTATCATGAGGAGGGACTATGTCTAGAATTAGCTTTTGCTTTCTATTTCTCCATAATTTTTAAAAATGTTAAATATGTTTGTTTGTCTTTGTACTATTTTCTTTTTTAAAGATTATTAGTTATTTTTTGAAAATTTGTTATTGTTTTGATTGTAGATTGATGTCCATTGTAAGTATTTTCATTGGTTGATAAAGTGACACCTCAAATTGAACTAATTTTACATACATAAGAATTCATTTCAATTATTTTTATATTACAATTACTTAAATGGTCTAAAGTCTGGACCAAATATGAAAATCAATTTCGTGTTATAGTATAAGAAAAAAAAACATATTTAACCATTTTAAAAATGACTATTCTATTTTTCATTGTCTATTTCAATACTGAATTATGAAAATCTTCTAGAAAAAGCTTTTCAAAATAAGTTTTTAGGAAACAAGTATTTAAAATATGAATTTAGATGAAAAAAATTAATTTTAGAATAAAATTACACATTAATAGCTAATGTTTGATATCAATTTAATATTAATAATAAAAACTATTTTAAATATTAATATTTTTTTATAAAATA
>Ga0123341_1000420_pt1 | contig 25242 bp, 20 predicted proteins | sample Turbeapinknodule_FD_89959 | JGI IMG/M metagenome (GOLD analysis project Ga0123341, IMG submission 89959) | Root nodule microbial communities of legume samples collected from Mexico - Turtle bean Mexico pink nodule | ecosystem: Host-associated > Plants > Roots > Nodule | place: Mexico: Nepantla...
ATGTTTTAAAAATTTAAAAATTAATAAATATATAAATTTAAAAAATTGAATATAATGATAATAAATAGAATAATTATTTTTATGATTATTTTAATAAATTGATTACTTCAAAAGGTTTGTTTAATGAAGTAAAATTTAATTTTTAATAAGTAGATTCCTATAAAAAAATTAATTATATCTTTTTATGGAAACTCCTTATCTAACTTGAGTTTGATGTAAAATAGATCATACACTCACATTCAACTCACTTATTATCAAGATTTTATATTGGACATTGTTTTAGTACACAACACATCAATAATATTTCTCAACCACAGCCTATAATAACAAAAAAATCTTTAAGGTGCAAACATGTTCAAAGCGTTTTGTTTTTCTTAAATTTTTATTATATCTCAAAACACAATCCTAATTATAATTATTAAAATAACTCCATTATCTATCCCTTATGTTAGATTTTGGTAATAATTTAATAATGCTTTGAAACGCATTTAATATGTTTGCTTCTTTTATAAACAAAGGATTTATAAGGCATATAGGGTGTGTGTCATATTAAGAAATAAATTAATATCTAGTGTTAAAATATTAATTTGATGATGCTTATCAAATTCTTTTTACAAGGTTAAAAAGAATTTAAAAGTTGTCTAACTAAACTCCAATAACTATCTATTTGTTTTGGACCTTGCCCTAGTGATGGATAAATAAATATTTTTTTTTCAACAAATATTATATATATATAATATATGAGGATAAATAAATAATTATTTTAAAAATAAATAAATTGGTGGATTCATTGGAAGGTGCGAGTGGAAGTGAAACGGCGAAGTTTATTATTATCGAAAAAGAAGAAAAGAAAAACAGATAGAATAAGAGTGTGACAACTCATATCCAGTGATGAAAATGCATGCATAGGGCGAAAGCTCACTGAACACAACCACATCGCACTGCACCTTAACCCATAACACAACACCACCACCCAATAACACTGCATAGAATTTAATTAAAAGAGACGTCTCAAGCAAGGAGAGTGGGTGTCACGACCCAATCAACGCAAGTCACACTGGGCCCCACTCCTTGTTGTTCTCATGTACTAAAATCACCAAATTTCATTTATGATAGTGACAGCGACGCCCTCTCCTACCACATCGCAGAGTGTTCCACACACTCCTTCTCCAGCGCGTCACGCCCTCCGCGCAACACACTTTTCCATTAATCTATTCCAGGCCTGGTTCCCCTGCGCCGCGACGCACGCTCCTCCGCCTGCGTTATGGAACAGGATTTTGCCACGTAATCTCTACTAGGAGCGCTCTGGTCAGGATGCGAGGGAGGTGCAGGGATTAGGATGGGGAGGTGTGCGGAGGAGCTTATTCCGTGCCTTTTTCTTTAATGCATCTTTGCCATCATCTCCTCGTTGTTGCAATAAATAAGAGCTCCAGGGTGTTTTGTAGAGAGAGGAAGTGCGTGTGTTGAGGGTAGAGAGAGAAAGAAAAGGTTGAGAAGAATCAGATAGGTTAGATTTATATTATATAGATATAATAAAGAATAGATACACTTGGAGTTGGAGTTACACATTATTCTCTCTCTCACTCACACTCAGAGTGCTAGACAACGCTCACAGCGGGGAGAGAGATGGAGGATCTCGAGGAGGAAGAGAAGGTAGCGGAGGAGGTGTTGGGGTCAAGCCTGACCATGGAGAGGGTGGCGGCGGCGAAGAAGTTCATTGAGAATCATTATAGGGCTCAGATGAAGAACATCCAAGAGAGGAAGGAGAGGTACCGAAATTGTTGATTATTCAATTTTCTTATATTTTTTCCAGCTACTTTCGAACGTCCGTGTTTAGGGAACTTAGTCCTTTCGTTGAAATCGAGCCCAATGCTAATTCGGGGTTAGATCTTATAATTTAATTACCTTTTTCAGCTTCTCATGCCTTCGTAGCTAAGGTAATCTAGGTGTGAATCACTGTATTTGGGCTTCGTTCGCCCATAGTTGATAATTGCTCAATTTAACGATTCTTGTGTGATTCTGTTTGGTTTGATTAATGATTTTTAAAGTAATCCATAATTGCACACTCCATTTGCTTTGTTTGGAAGTTGTGGTTCTTGAGTTGAAGTTAATGCATAGAGTATTTGATACACAGTAATCAATTCGTCCACATAGTTGGCGTGAGACTCAATGGGTTTTATTTTGTCTTCCACCGTATAGAAGCTTGGGTCTCTTAGTTTAAGTAAATGCCATGGTGTATGATCTAGGCTGTTCATCTTAACCCCGACTTCAATTGCCCAATTCCTGTCTTGATAAGTTGCCGAGAGTACACATGTGACATGGAAGCTTAAATCTTACAGTGAGGGAGGAGAAGCCCAAGTACATCTTGGAGGATCACCACACTCCTCAACTTTATATCTGTATTCTTTGGTTTGATATTTATTGTCAAGCTGTGAATCTATAAATTAACTACCTTCTCTTTTTATGGTTAGACAGCTAGGACCGAAAATGTTCTCTCTTTTGTTCTTTTTCACCTTTTGCCATCTTGTGGTCACAAATCATAATTTAGCTATATTTGTTAATGTCTGAGTAAGGTTTATACAATCAACCATGATCTACAAAAATATGGGTCAGACTAGATTGATCCATTAACTTAAAAGACATAAGAAAGTTGGTACTATACAGATATAGGAGAGGTATTAATATTTTCTGCACAATTCCTAAAGCTAATTTTGGCTTTTCCCTTCATCCTTATTATTTTGTTTACACAGCACATTCCTCTGTAATCTCTAAATCTCATTGGTTTCCTAACTTCATGTCTTGTTCTGCTCTTAGCAATTGAAATCTCTTCCTCAGTTTGTTGTTGAGTTCACTCATTGCTCTGATCTGCCATGTCAGCATATTGGTCAGTGCTAGAATGAACATATCATAATCATACGACCTTTTCATATACCAGTTGGGTTTGGCAGCTTCTCAGCCACATTTTTCCAAAGTTCACACTGAATCACTAGATTACACGGACTACTATTTTATTTCTACCAAATGCGTCTTTCCATTTTCATGCGACGTGATAAGCATGGCAAACAGCCACACAAGCACCTGATGTGGTAATTTGATGGCAGGGACCAACTTAAATGGGAGCTAAAGGACAATATTGATGCAATGAAAAGACATGGCTACTAAATAGGAATAAACATACGTCTCTTCCTCTTAGAATCATAAGCTAGGACAATGATACCTTTAAACTGATTGAGCATTCTGGTCTCTGTTAATAAATGATTTGCCTGCTCTTTTTATGGTTAGACAACTTGAACTGTGCATGTTGTTTATTGTGATTTTTTACTTTTTACCTTCTCTTGGTCATAGATAATAATTTAGCTATATTTGTTAATGTCTTGAGTAAGATTATACAATCAACCCTGATTTACAAATATACGGGCAAGCTTAGATTGACTGCATTATTAAAAGGACTCAAGATAACTAATCTCATAATCATACAACCTTTTCACAGATTTTTTTTTTTAATTTATATAAATGGGTGTGTTTTCATTTTCATACCATTTATTAAGCATACCAAACAGCCACACAAGCACCTCATTTGGTTCGATGCCAAGTGACCAAATTATGGAGCCTGAAAGTAAAGGACAACATTGATGCAATCATAAGGCTTTGTTGGAATAAAAGTGTCTCAAACTACTTTGAATCATAAACGAGGACAATGATATGTTTATACTATAGATTGACTCTTTGGGTCTCTGTGAATAATTAAGTTATTTGCTTTGGAATTATCTTCAACACCATGGATGAAATAACTGTGTATTTCTTTCAATTTTTTGCTTTGAAAGGTATGTCACTATAACATGATGCCTGTGTAGCCATTAATGAACGAAATCATAATATTTAATGGCTTGACAATATGAGGTATTCGTCACCTTGTTTGATATGACATCATAATTTGGCCTAATCTGGTCACAGTGAAACAACCTAATGCATGCTCTTCCTTTTTGTGAGTTTCATCTGAAAAAGGAAACAGTTGAAGATGCTAAAGTGTATCTTGGCCTCTGTTCTAGTGGCCATGCTTACTTCTTTTCATAAAACAGTCTCTAGTATGGTGTAAATATCTTGTTCACCTTTTGTTTTGGAGTTGCTGACACTGACAATTTTTTTATTCAAGGCGTTGGGTGTTAGAAAGAAAATTAGCATCTTCGGATGTGCCAAATGAGGAGCGGATCAACCTTATCAAAGATTTAGAGAGGAAGGAGACTGAATATATGCGATTGAAAAGGCACAAGATTTGTGTTAATGATTTTGAACTTTTGACCATCATTGGAAGGGGGGCTTTTGGGGAGGTCAGTACTGCCCTGGCATGCATTTTTGTGCATGAAAGGGTTTTAGGAAGATAATATGCAATATATTATTATTGTGTTGTTTGCAAATGGAAACTTTCTTTGTGCTGACTGCTTACTATGTAACGGTTTTATTTTATGCTAACTTGTTCAATTACAGGTCAGACTGTGTCGTGAGAAGAAATCTGGAAATATTTATGCTATGAAAAAGCTGAAGAAATCTGAAATGCTTAGGAGAGGCCAGGTGGGAAATATACAATGTTCTGAGTAGAACAAAACGTAAAAATGACTAATGGATGCATATTCCGGATGTAAATAACAGACTTGACATGTAATTTAGTGTTCTATATAGTCCTTTAAAGTTCTGTTGTGGCTGAAATGTATTATTCCAATATTAATGGGTTATACTGTCTCCATTTAGGAAGGATCACCCATGTTAGTGGATGACTAAATGTCTTGAAGAATGCTTATTTGCTATTTTATTTACATGAGCTCCATTTACTTTACAGGTGGAACATGTTAGAGCTGAGAGGAACTTGCTGGCTGAAGTTGCCAGTCATTGCATTGTGAAACTTTACTACTCATTTCAGGATGCTGAGTACTTGTATTTGATTATGGAGTATCTACCTGGGGGTGACATTATGACTTTGCTGATGAGGGAAGACACCTTAAGTGAAAATGTTGCTAGATTTTATATTGCACAAAGTGTTCTGGCCATAGAATCTATTCACAAGCACAATTACATTCACAGGTTCAGTTTGGCCCTGCTCTTAAAGATGTTAGCTTAATTTGTTATATCAGGGGTGATGGTTTATAGGGTGCTGAAATGGATTGTTTTTACATGCTAAGCAAATCTATTAATGTTGTCAATCATCATCTATTTTTCAGAGATATTAAACCTGATAACCTACTTCTGGATAAAAATGGTCACATGAAGCTCTCTGATTTTGGTCTCTGTAAGCCTCTCGATTGTATTGCCTTGTCTACACTGCATGAAAATCAGACCATGGATGATGAAACTTTGGCAGAGCCAATGGATGTTGATGGATGTTTGCGAGATGCAGACAATCGGAGCAGCTGGAGAAGTCCACGTGAACAGCTTCAACATTGGCAGATGAACAGGAGGAAGTTGGTATGCTTTAGTTATTTAAACCCAAGAAGATATGTTCATAGAGATGATTCAAGCTTTCTTATATCACGCTCATGTCTGTGTCATTGGTTTCATAGTCTGGGTTTGGATTCTGTGGTCTAAATCAAAACCTGCATTGATATTGGAAGATTCATTTTCTTTAATTGAATGATACAAAAGTAAAGAGAGGTAGGATTTAAACATTTGTGTCTTTTTTTTGGAGGGTGGGGGGATAAAATTATTGAAAGTTCTTTAAGGAAAAAATGTCTTTGTAGGGTCCTAACTCCAAGCTTTTATATTTTGAATTATGAAAATGGGGAGGTTTTAATATTTTTAAGCTTTGGTCCTGTCTCAATTGTAGTATGACTCTGTCCCTATGCGCAGTCTTATTGTATGGTTTGAGGATGGTGTAACTTGGGCTACAATGCAATTATTCTCTTCAATAAGATCTTAGATCTTGATCACGGTTGTTATTGAATCCATTGCACATGAATTATGCTTTTCAATTGCATGATCTACAATTGCTATTGCCCTTATTCAAATTTTTCTGAAACAAGAAAGCCTTTCAGTTTACTCTGTTCCCTTTTTTCTCGTTGCTAGGCATTTTCAACGGTGGGGACACCAGACTACATTGCTCCTGAAGTACTTCTGAAAAAAGGCTATGGGATGGAATGTGACTGGTTAGTTCTTACCTGAAGTATTTCTGTTTTAGACATTGTAAACTTATCGGCGGGGAAGATTGCTGCTCTTTTTTGTTGTATTTAATCTAGGCTGTAATTCTGTTGAGAGTGGAGTAACTCTTTTGGCTGGTCAAAATTGGAAATTTGTACAATTTTTAATTGGCTTGATCATATGGCAGGTGGTCACTGGGAGCAATAATGTATGAAATGCTGGTTGGTTACCCTCCATTTTACTCCGATGACCCAATAACCACATGCAGAAAGGTACCAATCTTAATTGGTTTAAAGATTTCTCATTATAAAATAATAAATGGTTGCATCTCATTTGTAGTTTAATCTGATGGGGACTTGACACTCTGAGCCATTTCCTATTGTTACTGCTTGTATTCTTTCTTAAGCTCAATTTTTCTACTGCTTTTCTGTATCCTCTAATGAAATCCTGGAAAAGCCAAGGGAGGCAGGCAGTTTAAGCTTATGTATGAATTGGCACTGTTTCCTGTTGTTAGTACAAGTATTCTTTGAGACTCAAATATTTTATCCCCTCCCTCTTTTCCTCTCGATAAACATGACAACTAATAAAAAACGGGGATAGGTGGCTAAAAGTCTGGTGTGGTGATAGTTGTTTCGTCCCAAGGTCAGGGACGCTGTTCAATCATTTCAGTTAAGCACTTTAGCCAATCCTCATTTGCACAATTTATTAATTTAAACAATATTCAAAATTAGCTAAGATAGGACATCAAGGTATTCTTGGATGGAGATGGGACTGAGAGATTAGTTTATTTATTTTTGAATTAAAAGTTACCTGTTGGAGATGTAATAAAACTATTTACGTGCTTGCACTAATAATAACTCAAAGCTTTTGGGAAATGTGATTTTTAACATGGTAAAAGATCATTTGCACGATCTGGAGTTTGATTTTAAACAAGTTGTTGATCTTAGCCAACTGCATTCTTTTAAATAGTAGTTAAGCTCAAGGTAAGTCTGTGTCTCAAGCGCAGTCCGCTCTTCTGTGAGGGAAAATGTAAGAGAAGTAATTAAACCATTTGTGTGTATTTTATGCCTTTTAGTTATTTTACCCTGAGTCGGTGTTCCAAGATTATGTTCTTTTTGGTTGGCACTAAATTCACTAATTTTTTTCAGATTGTTCACTGGAGAAATCATTTAAGATTTCCAGAAGATACCCAGTTAACACTTGAGGCCAAGGATCTAGTTTATAGGTTGCTGTGTGATGTTGATCATAGGTTAGGTACTCGAGGGGCCCAGGAAATAAAGGTAAGGTGTTCATTTTCTTTTAATTATTATAATATTGCTGCAATGCTGTGTCAGCCTCTTTTTTTTTTTCCTGTCATACTTAATATTAATGTATATACCAGACTCATCCTTGGTTCAATGGTGTGGAGTGGGATAAACTGTATGAAATGGAGGCAGCATTTAAACCTCAAGTTAACGGGGAGCTGGATACCCAAAACTTCATGAAGTTTGATGAGGTATACAATAGGAACTCATCACGCTATATCCACATTATTTCTTATTTTGTATATTCTCTTACAGAAGAACTGCTCCGAACTGTTGGAAAACTGCAAATATCTAATTTAGCTTATAATCATTTGAAAATTGTTGCTTCAATATTACCAGCGATTAGGGGTTTAAGTGGGTTGCACTCAACCTGCGAACCCACCTAATCCAATCCAATCCTATTTCACTTTTATGAGTTGAATTGGGTTGTATTGTTTTAGTGCACCCAATTAGAATTGGGTTGGGTAATAAGTTTGTTTGAGATCCCATATCGAATTGGAATCAGGCTAGATTATAATATATAAGTTGGGTGTATTCCTTACTTTACAAACCGATTTTGTGAGGTTGAGTTAGGTATGAACCCACCTACTAAGATGGTATCAGAATCATTCAGAGTCTATTCTAGTCAAGCTTATTAGGGGTTATTGTGCCACTTATTATTGGGCTTTTGTTGGACCACCCACAAATATCTAATCCCACCCTCGAGATGTTCATTCTTGGTGTGAGTGAGTGTGTTAGAGATCTCACATCGACTTAGGATAATGTCAGATTATAATATATAAATAGGGTGCACTCATCACCTTACAAGCCAATTTTGTGAGGTTGAGTTACGCATAAACACAATTACTAAAATGGTATCAAAACCATTTAGAGTCTATCATAGTCGAATTCTTTGGCGATGTTATGTCACTGTTATCGGACTCCTATTAGACCACTCATAAATATATAATTTCGCGGAATGTTCATTTCTGAGTGTGAGGGAGTGTGTTGGAAACATCAAATATTAAGAAAACATTAAAAAGATTTATTTTGACGTTTTTTCTTTTCTTAAAAGGTGATAATTTTTTTAAGATTACCCAATCCGTACCTAGTCCTCCAGCCCAATTATAATAGGGTTAGGTTCATCTGGGTTAAATAAAATAAAGTTAAACTCAATCTAACCCAATTAAATTTAATTGGGTTGAGTCGAAAATGAGATTAAATTCATTCCAGTCCAGACTACTTCCACTCCAACCAGCGTAACAAAGTTTCTGTTGTTAAATCTAGATTTGTCTTGGTTATATATTTCTAAATTTTAGTACTTTTCATGGCCAATATGGAACTTTTAAAATAAAAAAGGTAAATTCCTCTCTCCCCACCCGGGATCTGATAATTGCTAAAAGCTAGGATTGTACAATATGTGGAAGCTTGTGAGAATCTTTGTACTAAAAGTGAAGCTTTAGCAATCATGGACAGTTAATATCTTGGATGTATTTTCCCTTCAATCTTTCCACTTCTATCATGTGAGAATCTTTGTACTAAAAGTGAAGCCTTACCAATCATGGGTAGTTCTTGGATGTATTTTCCCTTCAATCTTTCCACTTCAATGACATTTTTTTTACTTATTCTTGATTGCGTATAATGCCCATGTTTATGTTTTGTAATTGGCTGTTGAAAAGCCTTCAAGATTTTCTCATTGTATTCTTTGGGGAATTGTCAGGTGGATCCACCAACAGCTGCAAGAAGTGGGTCTGGATCCTCACGAAAGGTACACTTGTTTGGATTAGTTTTTTTTTACGTAATTTTCTTCACTAAAATATGTCACTTTCAATTGTTGTATGTAAAGACATGTTAAGGACTTGTTTGGGTAATTTGTCCATAAATACTTTTAGGAGGAGAAAAAAATTAAACAAACTTCTCCATAAACTCAAATAGTTTATGTATGAGTTAAAAATTACCTTTTAGAAAAGCTAATATGGGAGAGCTTGTATAACTTAGCATACACATGGGCTAATTTTAACTTATGAAAAAACTCATTTAATTTATTCTTCTTACTTCCTTAGTAGAAATGTTTATTCAAACATACCTTAAATTGTATTGCAATTATCTCAAATATAGTTGTTTGGATCGCACTTTAAGGTTTTGATTAGAAAATGTTTTGAACTTCTAGCAAATCCTAACGCACGTGTGGAAAAAGAAAATGATAAAAAATATATTATGCAAGTGTCAGATTCTTGCTCCATGGTTGTCATGCTTCCTCGATAGTCAATTTGGTTTCACTGATTTGTGATACTTTTTCAGTACCGATTCTGATAACAGTGAAAAGTGAGAACGAGTTTTGAAAATAATTTATTTATTGTTCATTGTTCTTTAATGTCAAAACTATAAGATGACAAGTATCTTTAATATCTTGATTAGAATTAAATTAATCAACAGTTCTTCTCTGTTTGTTTTCTTTTTAATCTTTCGTTTCTTTGATGTTAGTTACAGTGGCGGTCAACTGTTCCTCTCTAGTGTTCTACCCATATTCTCTCATCTTCCTCTCCTTGGTTAAACACCTTATTTGCAAGGTATGGGACTTGCATCCCACACTGAAAGTACGAGATTCTAGTGTGAGGTTTATAAGGTCTTAGGCTTTCCGACTACAGAGCTAGGTATTGTGATTGCGGTTCTCCGAAGATTCTTATTAATTGGTATTAGAGTCTTTCACCATGTCTCTCAACTGCAAACAAGCAGAGCGGGTCATGCATGACACTGACATTTTAGGGTTTGTCTTGGACTAATCATGGACTAGTGCCAGCCCATATAATAGGGCTGGGGAATGTGGGGGGATGTTAGGAACCAATTCCATAGGCTTTAGGATCTCTTAATACTGTAGTTAGCTTTTGCGGTGTGGTTCTCTTCTCTCTCATGATTCTTATAAGCATGATTTGAACTCAAGTCCTCAAAGTGACTACAAAATACTTCACAGTTGTTTCAGCTGGCATCTCATCAATTTGTTTTGCCCTTGTGTTTTACTGTTTAAGACAGGACTACAAGAAGTCTTTATTTGATTATTCTGGTTCATAGTTGGAGAGTATTTCTCAGACTTCAATAGCTAATTTTTTACGCTATTAACAAAAATAATTTTTAATATAATTTTAAGGTGATTATTATAACAGTAAACGAACTACTATACATTATTATTCTTCGATTGGATGACAAAATAAAGGTCTTTCCACTGTCAGTGCACTGATTATTTATTCTTCTTCCGTCCTTTTCTTTTAGTATGTAAGATGTATTCATCAAGTATGACATTCAATAAATTGTTAACTTGCGTATTTTTTGTTTCAACGTATCTGTCATACACCTTGCTATCATAGTTAGACAAAATGGCATAATTTAATGTTTCAACTTCCACCTAATTCCTACAGATGCTAACTACCAAAGATCTAAGCTTCGTTGGTTACACTTACAAGAACTTCGATGCTGTAAAAGAAGGGCTTCGTCAATCTTTTGGTATGTCTAGTGATTACGTTTTGTGGGCATGAGAACAATTCCTAGTTATTTTCTTGCAAGGTCCTTGTCTTCTTTCTTAATGTACGTGTGCATATCGAGCTGAATTTTCGTAATAATTTCTACGTAGTTTTAACTGTTGAACATGCTGGGTCAAACTAGTTGTAGTGTTCCTGAATACTACGCTGACATAGGATATAGGGATCAAAACGGTATTGCATGAAGGACCCAAGGACGAACACTGGTGAAAAAAAAAAGTTTAGAAGCACTGAATTGAGTCTGGCATGAAACAATTTGAACGAAACTCAAAGAGGAGCTGGACCAACCCAGCAGTTAAATGAAGTTGACTACATTAATGATCTAATAATTATTTGCAGGTGATTCCATGCAAGATTATGCTTCTAAACGAGCAGCTGAAGAAACAAGCTTGCAAATGCTTGCGTCTTCTGGAGATCCCATGTTACCATAACTTTGTGCAAATTGAAGTCCACCGTGTTGAGTTTTTGTGTACTTGCTTTGGCTTTAAATATTGGCCAAGAACATGTAATATGGAACCTTAATTCCTATGCCATTTGCAAGAACAGTGTGTACAGCAAGTAGTTGAACAGCATTGTCAAAGCTTGTAGGGCAAACACCGTGTGTGTATTTGAATTTTCAACTTAGGAACTGAGAGTTGTGCCATTGAGTGCTCCTGTCCTGGCTGCCCAGGTTGGCTGTGGAAGACTTGCCTTCTCTAGTGGCAGTTGCTGGTTAAATGTTAGTTATGGACACTTGCTGAGGAAACCATTAAAGCATCCTGAAAATTATTCGATGTGATGTGTACATTTATTGGAAGATAGCAAACATTAAACTATTAAAACAAAGACAATGCACGGGGATGGATCGTGGTATCGTCTTTAGCTTCTCGGTTGCTTGCCCTTTTACCTTTATCAATTTTATGTGGAAAACTGCACTTAGTGACGTCTACCTCAATTGTCCTACTCACTGGCTAATGCTTCAATTGAATGAATAGGACCAACATTTTGTTAATCTCTTACACCCCACTAAGGCCAACCATTTTCTGCTCTCTTTATCCCTTCTCATTAATTCTCTTTTTCTTTTCTATTTTACGTTTTTTTGGTGGTTAAGAAAGGAGATACATTATTCAAGCTAATCTTATCAGCTTCACCATGATTGTCTTCAAATACTTGTGTCTTTATATAAAAAGGTGAGGATTTGATAAAAATAAAGAGTTTAAATTGATTTTATGAGAAAAATGTTTCTAATTCAATTGTATGCCTTTTATTTTTTAATTAATTCCTGTTGTTTAATCGTATATCAATTTTAGTATTATATTATAGGAATGAAAAAAACAAAAGTTTAAATACATGGAATGTTTTATATTACATCTTGATAGAAGTTGATATGGAATGAAAATTTTTTTTTTTTGACTATGTGCCTGTGTATTAATTAATTCGTGGATGACTAATGTAATGGTGGATTGTGGGACCCTGATTTCATTGGTGGGACACCCCTTCCAAATAACACAAAAACAAACACATTATATATGACGAAAAGTCTAGTGTCTCATCTTTTTGTGATGATCACTTTCCAATGAAAATGTCCAAAGGCTATTTTTTTGTTTTGTTAAACTTGTAAAATATACAGCAGCAGGTGAAAGTCACTAAACTAGAGTCTGCTGAACATGTGATAATATTTTAAGATCAGAGTTCATAAGCTTTTCTCGTATCCCAATTGCTGACTTCAATGAGCCCAGGATGAGAATACGTCACAAACAACATCAATGATTGATCATCAACACAGCCTTTTCCACACTCACTCTTTGGGCATTCCTTTTGATTTTAAGTCAACTAGTAGTACTACTACTTTCGCCCTTCCCTTCAATTCAAAACTTTCAAATTACAATTATCATGTCTTAAATACTAGCTTTTTATTTATATATATTCGTTAAAATAATTTGTTATTCCATGGACTCAAGAACACTCATACCATTTATATTTTTTTATATAAAAACTTTTCTATTATGCATCATTATACAACTTATATATATCAGTTAGATTATATCTTAGACTGACATCTCAAGATCTATACCATTTATATTGACATTCATTATATTGTGATTTTCAAACCAAATTTTAATTATAATTTTGTTAACAAAAATCATATTCAATATATTTCTATTATAGTTTTCAATATTTTTTATTATTTTAACTGTTAAATAAAAAAATATCAAAATTCTTTAAATGAAATAATTTACGAGTCTTTCTAAAATCTTCGTGAATTCTAAAATTCAATCAATAGTAAAAGTGTTATAAAGTTTGTATTAGTTATATATTATTAATATTCCTCACATTGATATAGAGAATATTAAAGTTGCCCTCTGAAAGAACTTTCAATTCAGGCAAATGTCTTTTTGCAATTCTATTACGAAGTTGGACTAAACTTTTCTTCAACTGAACACATTTTAAAGAAAAAAAGATATTTATTTCCTTATTTTTAAAATATATAAATTAAAATTACTATTTATTCTCAACTAGTAATGATTTAGGAACCGTTTTTTTTTTTAATTTTTGGCATAACTAATTTTGAAAATAATAATTTTTATGGAAATAGTTGTTTTTTAAATTGATATGTATTTACATGTAATATTTTAAATAATTGAAAAGAATTACTTTTATTTATTTGATAAATTGAATTTTTTTTTGTAAAATATAAATATAAAATTATTTGTGTCTTTGTTCCTCCAAGCAATTATATCCTATTGAAAAGTTTATTTTTTTTCTCACAAAATTAATTCTACATATAATACGTGTAACTGTAGCACTGAATTTTTTTTTTTTGCTCTCTAAATGGAAAGGCATACATTTCATTTAAGAATTTATCAAAAGGAGTTTAAGGTATCATAATTTTAGATTTCAGGTTCTAATTATACCAATTAAATATTTTAATATGAGATTTTAGTTCCTTTCTCAATTGAAATATATTTACACTATACTATTGATAGCTTATGACATGTCTGGGAATTAAAATCATGTAACTGTGATACTTATGCAATTAAATTCTGAAAATTCAAAATTATTATAAATTTGAAGGATCCTATTAGCATGTTATATATGTAAAAAAAAGGGTGCACATTTATAATATACTATAGAAAAAAATGAGGTCTAAAATACAATTTTATATGCTTTAGAAAGAGAATCTTCTTATCTAAAAATGACTGCATTAGGAATAAAAGACATGTGTTACATTAGAAGCATGATTCCTTGATGAGGAAAGTAAATTATATATGAAAAAAGTGAAGATTAGATTGAATAGTGAAAAGTGAAAGGGAAGTTGGGGATGGAGGGATGGATGGGTGGAGATGCTTTAATATGCTCTTCAAGATTTGACATCTGTCCAACTCCATTGTCTTCTCTCACACAACACAACAACAACAACAACACCCTACTTCTCTTTTTTCTATGTTGCCCCTTTCTCTTTTCAGCCCATTTTTCTTTCAATAAAAGTTTCTTTTTTTACTTATATTTTGGTCATTTTCTTTCTTTCTTCTCCACTCCCTTTCTCGCTTCCAACACACACCCCAACACACTCAGGTATGCTTATTATATCTATCTATATCACACCCAGCAAAGCTGTTAATTTGTATTCACTAAAATGGTTTGGATTAAGGAAAGTCCGTGTTTTTATTTTTTCTCTTGATTCTTTCTTTCTTCTTCCATCATGGGTCTCTGGTGTCATAGTCAGAAGACAAGGCAGTGAGAAGAGAAAAGAAACGAAGGAAGGAAGGAAGAAACGAGACTCTACATGGTTGACAAAATTAGGTAATGAATATCTTTTTCTTCTTTATTTCTTTTACCTTTTTTTTTCTTTCTTTCATTTTATGATTATTAGTATTGGACGAGGTTGAGGCGTGTTGCCTCAGATCCAGGCAACTCATGGTGTAGTGTGAAAAAAGGGTGTTATCTTTTGAGGGCTTCCTTGTGATTCCTGAGACTTTACTTTTCCTGGGGTTCTTTCTCATGACCCCTTTCTTTTAACTCATTATTTCTTGTGCTTAGAGATAATGAGTGTTGGCTTTGTTTTTCCTCTCTCTCTCTCTCTTATTTTTGTGGGTTTTAATCTTTTTTGTTTTTTGCAGATAAAGTTTGTTTCTTTCAAGTTTCGGCTGATTCTCTCTCACCAGAGTTGACGGAGGTAGACAGAGAAGAATCTTGAAAAAAAATATGATAATGGTTGAAAAAGGGTGTAATCTAGCTAATTTCGATTGAAATTTCCGCAAATGGAAATTCGGATCCATTGTTGTTGACCAGATCTGACTAACCCCATTTCACTTTCACCACCTTTTAACTATTCCATGATTTGCAAAGGTTGAATTTGCCTCCGTCTCTGGGCTTCCTAGACATGGGAAATGATTTTTTTAAATCCACTCTTGACATTCCAGGATCGTTTTCATCCAGAAAAGACGGTGATAATTTAGTTGAAATATGACAGGCTGTGTGATATCCGTAGGGTGGGAGGGTAACTTTTTGTACTACATAGATAAGCATATTGATGGAGGAGATGTCAACCACGGTTGCAGTGCCATTTAGAGTAGGTAATTCAGTGTGTGATAAGCCAACCATTACAACCCACATGGATGTGTCCAGAATTAAGCTGATGACAGATGCAGGGTTGTTATCCAATTCTATAACTAAGGTCTCTACTGATACTTTTATTGGAGATGAGGATCATGACTGTGATTGTCTTGGGGAGGAAGTTGGTACTGCAGCAGTCACACCTCCTGAACAGGGAAGAAAAGAAGAAATTCCGATGTTGGGTACGGTGTCCCAAAATATAAACTCTTTGGTTGTCGGTGAAGAAGTTTTAACCCCAGAAATTGAGGATGATGATTTGATATCGCTGGAAGGTGATCCAATTATTGATAGTTCTCTTTCAGTAGCCAGTGAGAATATTAGTTTTTGTGGAGATGAGTTCATCGGTTCTGAGGTTTCTGCAGATTTAGGGACAAGAAGTTCCATAGACATAGAGAAAAGCACTGCCAGGGCTACTGATTTGGGTGTGTCAAATGTAGTGGCAGATGTAGCAGTTAGCCTTGAAGAAGAGACAGGAGTTAGATCTGGCCCAAAGCCTACGACAGGTGCTCTTCATCAACCAACTCTGGAAAGATCTGTGAGTGGAACAGTTGGTAGAAGTGTTTTTGAATTAGATTGTAACCCACTTTGGGGATTTACATCTGTGTGTGGAAAAAGACCTGAGATGGAAGATGCACTTGCAGCTGTACCTCGATTTTTGAAAATTCCTATTCAAATGCTAACTGGTGATAGGGTACCTGATGGAATAGACAAATGTTTCAGGGAGCAGACACTACATTTCTTTGGAGTCTATGATGGCCATGGTGGCTCTCAGGTAAAGTTTTATTTTGCTTTTTACGTGTTCTAATGTCCAATGATTTAGCATTCTTCACATGGAGCTTGTTTACGTTTAGGTGGCAAATTATTGCAGCGAGCGCATGCATTTTGCCTTGGCTGAGGAAATAGAATCTATCAAGGAAGGTCTATTAGTTGAAAGCACCAAGGATGATTGTCAAGATCTGTGGAAAAAAGCCTTCACTGGTTGCTTTTTGAAGGTTGATTCTGAAGTTGGGGGGGAAGTTAATTCTGATCCTGTTGCCCCAGAAACTGTTGGATCCACTGCTGTTGTTGCTGTTATATGTTCATCTCATATTGTAGTCTCAAACTGTGGTGATTCAAGAGCAGTTCTGTGTCGTGGCAAAGAACCCATGGCCCTATCTGTTGACCACAAAGTAAGCTACCTCCAATTATAGTTTTGCTTCTCCTTTCCTTTTGGAAGAATTTTAACTAAACAGAATAATTTTTGTTTGATTGTTGTATGGTAGCCAAATCGACCGGATGAATATGCAAGAATTGATGCAGCTGGAGGCAGGGTTATACAATGGAATGGTCACCGAGTTTTTGGTGTTCTCGCAATGTCAAGGTCTATTGGTATGTGTTTAATCACAAATTTCACTTTATTTCCTGTAGTGTAATAATTATAGTTACTTGGGAGTTTTTTGGTTAGCATGGCTGGTCACAAGGATTTTTTCTCAATGCACATATTGGTAACGTAGTTTATGAATGCAAAAAAGGAACATTGGTTGCATTCTTCATGTCTGAACTCTAATCTCTGATATAAATGATGTTATCAAGATTGTTAACAATTATAAATTTTAGAGTCTTTTCATTTCCTTGTGATACTGATGACTTAATAGTAATGCTATGTTTTCCTACTAACCCTCCTAATATTCTATAAAATAAGTATTAATTGAAAATGTAAATACCCACCTTAAATTACATTAAATTATTTCTACATTTAGTAAGTCAGAAGATATTGTTGGTGGATTTAGTGATCTTCTCTTTCACAGGACTAAAAGTCATGCAATCTACCCTCTTCTGTTTCAGAGGACTAATAATTTACCTACATTTTTCTCATTTTAACTTTTGAGTCATGTTCCAGTCTCTTGCTAAAGTTGTAACGTACATACTCTCATTCTTACAAAGTGAAAACACTATTTTCAAATTCGTCTCTGAAACTCAAGGTTAAAGTTAATTGCTTACTTTTATTCTTGTTCTTTTTAAAGTTGCGGTACATACTCTCACTTATTCTTGTAATTGTGTGCAGTTCTTTAATTAAAAGCTTTTCATCTGGAAAAAGCATGCAATTAAGGATAACATTTTGTCTTTGTTTTTACTTAGCCTTAAATAGATTTATAATATCTAGTTGAGTTACAATGAATTTACAAATAACCATCTAAGAATTTAAAATTGCTTTCAACATTCAATGATTCACACTATAAAGTTGAACTGACTTTGTTTTGGATATATCATAGGGGAAACAATGCCGAGAAAGTAATCTCCCTCGTGAGTTTCAAAATTGAAAAGTTTTATTCAAAAGAAAGGGAATGTGAAGGGAAAATAAAACTTGCTTTTATCCATTTCTCAACATTCTTTACAATAGTTCCAAAATATAGCATTAAGATACGTAATTAAGATGTTGCGGAACTTAAACTGAAAATCTTAAATGGTTTTTAATTCATCTGCATTGTTATTTGAGTACAAGAATATTGTGTTTTTTAGGTATCCAATTGATCTAATTGTGAGTATCTACTAGAACAAAACTAGAATATGATTTGAGTAATGCTGATTATGGAAACTAAAAATGGTTGTGCTTTGTTTTCTTTTCTTTTTTGGTAATCTGTTTGTGCCTGTAGTGTGTACTTGCGCTCATTGAGGTTGCATCTTGAAGAGTTGTGACTGAGACTGTTTTGTCCAAAGCTGTTTTTGTTTACTGTTGCCTTGATTTTTACAGGTGATAGGTATTTGAAGCCATGGATTATTCCAGACCCTGAGGTGAAGTTTGTTCCTCGTGCGAAAGACGATGAATGCCTCATTCTGGCAAGTGATGGCCTGTGGGATGTCATGACAAACGAAGAGGTGTGTGACATTGCACGGCGGCGGATACTTCTCTGGCACAAGAAAAATGGCTTGGCACTGCCCTCAGAAAGGGGAGATGGAATTGATCCTGCTGCACAAGCAGCTGCAGAGTACCTATCAAACCGTGCCCTTCAGAAAGGAAGCAAAGACAACATCACTGTGATTGTGGTGGATTTGAAAGCTCAAAGAAAAAAATTTAAGAGCAAAGAGATGACTGTTTCTTCAACTGCACCTGGGTGATATGGAAAGCTGAATATGATCAAATATAGTTTTTTCTGCCCATAAATTTTTCATATGGGCATCAGAATAGCACTGTACAATACATCCCCACCTCTCGCCCTAGATGACTCACTGATTTAAGAGTCTCCTTGTACACTGTGCCACATTGGGGCCATGTAAATCTTTGCTGCTTTTGTAGGTTGGTATAGGAGACCAGTTCCATGCCCATCCTGTCACCATATTGTATTCATTATTATGCCTCCGAGAACAAAGGCTCTGTGAGGTATTTACTTCATATTGTTTTAACCTGTGTTGTTTATAAAAAAAGGTAGTAGCTAATTGGCATTGTGGTTTACAAGTTTGTGATCATCCACCCCTTCTAATAATATGTAGCAAACCATTTGGAGCCTGCTCTAGAAATTTATGTCAGTGGTGGGCTGACATTGTTGGTTATGACTGAATTCCAGTGGTTGTACTGCAATAATGATGATGGTGGGGACAATTATGGACAAGGTTGCTTAAGAAAATTCCAGTTATATATTTCTATTTTAATATGCATTTTTGGTATGTGATTGCATAACTGTTCTTGTTCATGGTTGAGAGTAATTGCGTATAAATAGGAATGTGGATTCTTGTCAAACACTATTCAACCTTGTCATATTCTTCTTTTTTTTAAAAGATCACTGTAGATTGATCAACTTTTAAGATATTTATATTCATTAAACCACCATTTTAAAGATATTTTCCTTTTCATGGCCATGATTTATGACACATAAATATCCAAACATTGGAGTTCTGATTCAGATTGCCGCGAGCACTAGGACAAACAAACTTAAGGTCCTACGTGTCTGCTCGTGCTGTTTTCATGTTTTGCAACAAAATAAAACTGGAAGAAAATGACTTCTGACCCGCGCCAGGTTGTTACACTCTACAACTTTGTCTTTATGAAAATGTATTATTGTTATTATTATTATTAAACAAAATGACTTGTGATCCGTAAATGCTAGTACCCATAAAATGATTTTTTTTTTTTTTACAGGAGTACTCGACCCGGGCTCACACGACTCGATTTCGATATGGGTCTGCACAACTCGACTTGGACCCAGATTGAGCTCGCACGACTCGAACTACTCAGACGACTCGACTTAGCTCGGGCTCGCACGACTCGACGTCGACCCGGGCCTGCACGACTCGACGTCGACCCGGGCCTGCACGACTCGACGTCGACCCGGGCTCACACAACTCGACGTCGACCCGGGCTCACACGATTCAACATCACCCGGGTCTGGAAGACTCAACGTTGACCCGGACCCACACGACTCGACTTCAACTCGAACACAAGCCTGTAGGACTCGACTTCGGGCCCGACGTCGACCAGATCTCGCACAACTCAACATCGGCTGGGCCTACATGACTCGACATCGGCACAGGCCCGCACGACTCAACTTCGACCCAGGCCCGCACGACTCAACGTCGACCCGGACCTGGGCCTGCACGACTCGACTTAGACCCAACTCGACGTTGACCCAGACTCGGGCTCGCACAACTTGACTTTGACTTGGGCCCCACGACTCGACATCGACTCAAACCCAGGCCCGTACGACTAGACATCAACACGAGCCCGCACGACTCGATGTCGACCCGGACCCGCATGAAACGATTTCGACCCAAGCACAACTCGACATTAGCCCGAGCCTGCTCGACTTGACCTTGTCGGGCCCGCACAACTCGACCCCTGCCCGACCACGAAGAACTCGACCTCAGCCCGAGCCCGGACGACTCGACATCGACCTGGGCTCGCACGACCCCGACCCGGCCCCAGATGACTCAACCTCCGCCCGACCCCGAAGGACTCGATCTCGGCTTGCGCCTGGACCACTCGACATCAGCCCGAGCTCGGACAACTCGACATCGGCATCGGCCCGAGCCCGGACAACTCGACATTGGCCCGGGCCGGGACGACTCGACACGTCTCGGGCTCACATTACTCGACATCGGCCTGGGCCCCAACGACTCAACATCTGCCCAGGCCGAGACGACTCGACATCTGCCCGGGCTGGGATGACTCGACATCAGCCCATGCCCAGGCGACTCGACATTAGCCCGGGCCCGAGCTTGCTTGTCCCGACATCAGGCCGGGCCTACTCGGCTCGACTTTGGCCCATGCCTGCTTAATGGGCCCGAGACTGGTAGGCTTGACATGGAGCCCACTTGGCTCAACTTGGGCTCGGGCCCGCTCGACCCGACATCGATCCATACCTGCTCAGCTCGACATCGGGCCCGCTTGGCTCAAAATCAGCCTTGGCCCTGTCGTTTGGATATGAGCTCGGGTCCGCTCATCTGGATATCGACTCGACTTTGGCCCGAAATGACTTGGCTCGACTTTGGCCCATACCAACTCAATTCGATTTGGGCCCAGACGACTCAGCTCAATGTGGAGTTTGGCCGACTTTGCTCAACTTTGGCTTGAATCTACCTGGATCAGACCAAGTAAAAATCCAATCCAAAATACAATTTGAATAATCCAAAAATGTATCCAATCCATATATCCAATTAAATGGATTAAAACTAATATAGATTTGAATTTTGTAATTTGGATTTTTTTGCTGGTCTGATGAAAGACAAACACATACATACAAATTTATAATTACACGCAAACACACACCCCCATTAACAGTGTATAAATAAAATTCAGTTAGCTTCTGGGATTTTCCGTGCTGAAAAGAAAATCCGAGGTTTTAATTAAATATAAACTATAAGATTAAAATTAAGTATGAATGAGATTACTTTATGGCTGGTCTTTTGCTAACCTGTTAACGGATGTGATTAGCAACAAGGAGGAGCAGATGACATCGAATTTTTGCCACATTTCCCCCATTAAAAATTCTAAGCATTATTCATCTTCTAGTTGTCTCTGCACATCCCCACAGGCAGTACCGTAACCTATGAGACATGGTGGGACAGTGGTATATGATTCAATGCAATAATATTGTGACAATCTCTATTTGTCACATTTATCACGTTAAATGGAGTAAAATCGGTGACTTTTAAATAACAAAAAACCCAGATTTAAAAAGGACACAAAAAAAATTGACATTTATACCCACGAAATGAGATGTTAAGTCTATTTTTATTACTTGGTGAGGCAACTCGCGAGGTTCATGCTCAGCAAAGACAGTAAGATTGACAGACAGAAGAAAGTTGAAGTAGCACTCTAGACAAGAGACTAATAATTTCTGTATGCCAGTTCCTTCACAGCATCAGCAAGGCTATCTTCCTTCCGAACACTCTCAACCCAGCTTGTATTGATATTAACCCGCTCAAGGCTCTGCCTCAACGTTCTAGCAATGGAAGGCATAGCATGGGTAGCAAAGAAGTCCTCTACCTCCTTGGCCTTTTCAAAGGAAGCAAACTGCGCCAACGATAAAAATGGAGAATTATAGTCAAACATCCCAGAGGGGAACTCGAGTATGCTAAGAAAACCAATGGGTCAAAGCATGTTGTAGAGGGGTATGAGACAAACCGGTGAGACAGCTGCACTGACAAAGCGAGTTATCAGAAATCCTGAACCATATGTTTTCGTGAGGTGTTCCCAATTTTCCTGCATAACATTGAGAACGGTGAGAAGAAATGTGGGGAAAGGGTTAAAAGAATGGGGGGAAAGGGTTAAAAGAAATGTGTATGTCTGTGTCATGGACTCGTGATCTCAATCAAACTTTTTTTCCCCGTCAAAATCAAATACAATCGTTGATGCAAAAAATGACACTGCTATTGACAACTTAAAAATACAAGGTGAACTTTAGAATGCCCTCTAGGCTTGAAGACAAGCAGTAGCATGTAAATTCATCAACGAGATACACGAAAATTGACAAGCAATGTTAGCAAAAGAAGGGACAATTCCTAAATCAGACTCTATGACCAAGTTTTCCTCAAATATAACAAAACTAGAACTTTTTTCCAATGAATCCTAACTCAGTCTCAAAATATTGATTAATTTGCAAAACCTTGAAGAAATCAATAAAAATTAAGAAATGGGGCATACACAACTTAGTTTCAATTTACTAGTTCAGGGTTGTTTATACCTTAAGCCACGCCCAAACTACATCTCGTCCTTCTCGATTAACAGCAAGTCCAAAAACGGCATCCTGGCTCCGAACCTTAACAATATATAAGAACATCACAAGTTAACAACATTTTAATATACATTATGCAGACATAAAAAATAATTAGCTAATAATGTGAGTATGTGCATTCTGACTTCAAAAATATCTGAATAAAGGTTACCTCAGATGACAACATAAAGTTAAGAGCTTCAAGAATTAGATCTGGATCACGTGAAGATGCCAGAGAGCCTACAATTGTAGAAAATATTAGTATCAAGACCCAGAAGCTATGATTGCTCTCATAGAAGACATCTCATTACCAAGAATTCGTGTTTTCTCCTGACTTAGGTCAGTTTCTCTATATACTTTCAAAAGGGATTCATAACCCGATCGATTAGATTTGCTTGCCCCTTGCATTACAGCTACATATGCTGCCTGCCACATTTTACACTAATAATCAGCAGAAGAGTCCATAGGGAAATTTCATGTATTAGAATGAAGATCCAGCCAACCTTTCTTATATCAGGTGGAAGAAGTGGTGTATTCCTGTTTTCTAAGAATGCCTGAAAACGCTTGCTTGCTTCGTCCAGTGTTAAATCATGACCAAACACAGCAAGAGCAGTCAAAATTTCTCCTCTCAACATTGCATCTACATGACTTTCTTCTGGTTTAGGCTCCCAACCAAGCCTCCTGCAAGGCAATGCCAATATGAGATAAGAATTAGAAGCTAAGATCTTAAAAAAACTACAAAAAGAGCATAGCCAATGGCATCTCATTTAGGTCATCTAAATTCCAGATCTTCCAATACCTTTATCCCCAGTCCTAGTATCAGCTACATTACCACATACAAATATGATTCTAGCAGATGATTTTCCAATCATCATGTAAAGCAAGAAAAATTTGAAGTAGTCTACAAAATTTTATTAACAGAAACACTATCTTCCCAGGATCATGCATTCAACAACTTACTCAGCACAGTGCTGGAGAAGAGCAATAAAGAACTGCCTGAAATAATCTAGCAAGTGAGGTACAGAATCGGCTGCAATGCGTTCAACTTTAAGACTTATCTGTCAAATAAAAGTATTGGAGTTACATTCAACATACACAGCCAACGTAATGAATGAACATGATTTGGAATATAACATTACAGTTATTAGGTTAGACAACACGGTGTAGTCAACTTCATCTTTGTATGATCCCATCAAGTTAATCAAGGAGGTCAATGATTCTTGGCCAGCCATACAAAGTGCATATGAATCATCCAAAACGCCTGTCAAAGTAAATAACTCGCAAGTTATCAATCTTTTCCTTTACTACCATTGGAAATAAATTTTCAAGTGACTATTTAATTTACCAAATCGGTCTGAGGCAGACAAGAGTTGTTTCTCTACTGCATATCTAAGTTTAGCAGCAAGCAGGTCATCATATTTCACCCTGTAAAAACCAGCCTGATCCACATTAAGTTTAATCCAACAATTTACACTTCTGTCTGTGGAACCAATGAAATCTTTGACATCATGTGTATCAGATTTCGTTTGCAAGAGGAAACTCTTGCGGACATCATAAGTGCCACAGCATAATGTTACTGGAACAATCCATTGACCTTCTCCTTGAGAACCACTTGACAAGAATTGTGACTGTCAATAAATGAACAAAGCTTCATGACATGTGATGGATTTTTTCTCAGAACATAATTGTATAAAAATCAAATGAAAGGTCAAGATGCAACGAAACCTGATTAAATTGCAATTTTTGATCATTGACTGTAACAGATACAACAGGATATCCCTTCTGCTTTGTCCATGAGGTCATTAACTTGTTCACAGGTTCACCAGATCCTTCCTCAAGTGCCGCCCAGAGATCCTCAGTCTTAGCATTCGACCAAGCATATTTTTTTATATATGAAGCCAGCGACCTCTGGTCACAAGAAAAAAACAATGTAATAGCATGATAACTCAACCATATTTTACATGGATTTTTAGAATCTATACTCCTTAAAAGCCTTAAGATAATATATAAAAGTGCCTGTAACACAGTGAATTCAATATAAAATACCTTCAACTTATGCAGCACAAACTAAACTGTACAACCCACTCAACCTACCTAACTTAAAAGCCTAAAAATCAAAGTCAATTTAGGTGAGACAGAACTCTAAACCCCCAAAAATAGTTTACTTATCCACTAGATGATAAATATAGTTTATTATCCTTACATGAAGAGTTCATTGTTCCATACCATCAAATTTGACATTGAAAATATATGGAAGGGTCCAAGTACTAACCTGAAAGCATTCAGCACCGAGATAGCTTTGAAGCATCCTAATAACAGATGCACCTTTTCTATAACTTATTGCATCAAATATTTCGTCAATCTCACAAGCATGATTTATCTCCACCTTCAAACATAATTTACATAAATTTAAAATTTAAAATGCACTAAAAACTCATAAGATAGTATGAACATTTTACATTTTAACCAAGGAAAAAGATTCAACTTAGTTATACTTTAATAATAATAATATAATAA
>Ga0123341_1000421_pt1 | contig 25234 bp, 19 predicted proteins | sample Turbeapinknodule_FD_89959 | JGI IMG/M metagenome (GOLD analysis project Ga0123341, IMG submission 89959) | Root nodule microbial communities of legume samples collected from Mexico - Turtle bean Mexico pink nodule | ecosystem: Host-associated > Plants > Roots > Nodule | place: Mexico: Nepantla...
CTTTAAACAATTCACCCCCCCCCCCCTTTAGTTTAAAGTCATCCATTCTAACAGGAGTGGCAGTCCCAGTTCGAAAGATAAACAAAGTTTGGTTCAAAGAATCTCGTGGACAGAAGAGGGTTGTCTTTACAAGAGAGAAACCCAGATCCACAGGTTAGATTCAATATGAACGAGCATGGAAAGGTTCAGGTAGCCCAGCCAGAGGTATTTATGGCAGTGGGAGCACGGGTCGTGTTTCAGTTAAGGTTCCTAAACGACATTGAGTTAGAAGAACCAGTATTCTAGCTGTTGAAACATCTCTAGAAAATTCTTATTGAGTATGGAGTATGTTTGTTCTCAGGCTATTTCAGGATCCGGCAATTCATGTAAGTGGGAGCCGGTAGGAATAGAGGACAGGTCAGTGACATTTTCAGTGATGATAAACGTGTTGAAACTCAGGAGAGTTTCAACGAAGTCTTCATGATGATTAAGAAGGCTGGTGACAACTAGTGGTGGAACATTGACTTTCGTTAACAAATTACAGAAGTACATATACACATTTGAAGCGCATGTGAACATTGTTATGTGGCTTCAAGTGGGAGATTGTTGAGTGTGAAGCCAGGACCAATTGGGTTGGGTTGACTAGACACCATGTTTTAGTGAGTGAGCTTAATTTTTGTGTCCCCCTATAATCTATATTTAAGAGATCTTTGTGTTTGTAATAAAATTGTAACAAACAGAATGAAAACATAATTAGTTGCCCCGTGGATGTAGGTTGCAGATTAGCGACCGAACCATGTTAAATCATGTGTTGTTTATTTTCTGTAGTTGATTCGTGATTGTGTGTGTTGTTTCCGCGTGCGTTTTTTTCCATCAAGTGGTATTAGAGTTTGGTTAATTTACACACTAGAGATCCAATCAGTAAAATTAATCCAAGAGACGTAAAAATTGATACGGCAGCGACATCCAAATGCTAGGGTTTCACAGGAGCGGCAGTCGCGTCCCAAAGCTAGGGTTTCGTAGAGGCAGCAATAATGTCCCAAAGCTAAGGCTTCGCAGGGGCAACAGCGGCATCCCAAAGCTAGGGTTTCACAGAGGCGGTAGCAACGTCCCAAAGCTAGGGTTGTGAGTGCGTTCGGCATGTATGCTGATTTGGGACGGCACAGAGTGCAGTGCGACAGCAGTGACCAGCAACAGTGGTGGTGCGGAGCGTTCTAGTGGGATGCGGAGCGCGAACAGTGGCAGTCCAGTGCGGTAGAGCCTCAGTGCAGTGGGGACTGCGACCAAAATAGTTGGTGAGTTATTTTGGGTGGTACAATTTTTGTGTTCTTGGTTTAAAAAAAAAAAAGATTGCCAATATCTGAAATTAGTTGTACCGAGTATCTCGACTAGTTGTTTGAGATGGCATAAGACAGTAAGCTCTGAATTGAAAAATTTGATGGTACAAATTTCAGTTGGTGGAAAATGCTAATTGAGGATTTGCTAGTTCAGTTACTAAGGACATCAATAAAATGAATTCGATCTTAGCCAAACTTACGTCAGTGGATATTAGGTTCGATGATAAAGTTCAAACTTTACTACTGATATTGTCATTACCTGACAGTTGGTCTGGAACGGTTACAGCAGTTACCAGTTCAGCGGGACCTGATGGATTTCACTTTTGAGAAGATTTGTGATCCTGTTCTTGGCGAGGATGTCAAAAGAATAAGTTATGGGGAATTATCTAGTAAATTGCTAAATGTCATCAGAGGTAAGAGAAATATCAGAGGTAGTGGGAGCAAGATCAGAAGAAGGAGTCAGTCAAAGACTCAGGATTGCTCAAGTGTAACATTTTGGAATCAATGCCCAAATGATAAACAAGTCAACATTGGAGAAGATTTTGCGGACGAGGACCTCTTAGTCTGTTGTGTGGATAGTAGTGTGGATTCCAGGGTCATGGATTCTAGTGCTTCATTTCATGCTACCCACAATAGTGAAGCATTGCAGAATCTAACTATTGGAGACTTTGGAAAGGTAACACTAGCAAACAACAGAACTCTTGATGTTACAGGCACGGGGGACATAGTGTTGAAGACGTCAGTCAATTTCTAAACTTTGAAGCATGTCAGAGTTGTTCCAAGTTTGACGAAAAGTTTGATTTTTGTTCGGCAGTTGGATGAACAGGGACATAATGTGAAGTTCGGAAATCAGCAGTGGAAGATCGTCAAGGGAAATCTTGTCATGGCCCGCAGAAGAAAGAGAGGTTCACTGTATATGTTCGGATTATTGTCTGAGGGAGTGACTGTCCCAGTTCGGAACATAAACAAAGTCCGGTTCACAGAATCTCGTGGGCAGAAGAGGGTAGTCTTTACAAGAGAGAAACCCAGAGCCACATATCAGATTCAAGATGAACGAGCATGGGAAGGTTCAGTTAGACCAGTCAGAGGTATTATAGCAGTAGGAGCATGGGTCGTGCTTCAGTTGATGTTCCTAGACGACAATGGGTTAGGAGAACCAGAATTCCAGCTGTTGAAACATCTCCAGAAAATTCTTGTGAGTATGGAGTATGTTTGTTCTCAGGCTATTCCAAGATCCGACAGTTCGTATAAGTGGAAGCCGGTAGGAACAGAGGACGGGTCAATAGCAGTTTCAGGCATGACGAACGTGTTGAAAATCATGGGAGTTTCAACGAAGTCTTCAAGATGATTAAGAAGGCTGGTGGCAACTAGTGGTGGAACATTGAGTTCCGCTGACAAATTACAGAAGTACATTTACACATTTGAAGTGCAGGTGAACATTGTTTCGTGGCTTCAAGTGGGAGATTGTTGAGTGTGAAGCCAGGACCAATTGGGTTGGGCTGACTAGACACTATGTTTTAGTGAATGGGCTTAATTATTGTGTCCCCGCTATAATCTCTATTTAATAGATCTTTGTGCTTGTAACAAAATTGTAACAAACAGAATGAAAACCTAATTAGTTGCCCCGTGGATGTTGGTTGCAGATTAGTGATCGAACCATGTTAAATCCTGTGTTGTTTATTTTCTACAGTTGATTCGTGATTGTGTGTTGTTTCCGCGTGCGTTTTTCCCATCAGAAGTATCATCCTGATGGACCCATAGAGGAATATAAGGCAAGATTAGTAGATAAAAGTTTTCCTCAAAAACCTAACTTGGATTACTTTGATACTTTTGCCCCAGTTACTAAGATTTCCTTTATCCGTGTGTTGCTAGCCCCATATATCCATAAGTTAGTAATTCAACAAACGAATGTTAAAACAACTTTTTTGAATGGTGAACTAGAAGAGGAAATTTTTATGACTCAACCTAAAGGATGTGTAGTTCCAGGTCAAAAGAAAAAAAGTATGCAAACTTTTGAAATCTCTGTATGGTTTGAAACAAACATCAAAACAATGACATGAAAAACTTATAATGTTTTACTTCATGAAAGTCTTTCTACCAATAATGTTGATAAATGTGTGTATTCTAGATCTGAAAATTGTGAATGTGTCATTATAAGTTTATATGTGGATGACATGCTAATTTTTGGTACATGTGAAGATATTGTTTTTAAAACAAAACTTTTTCTTGGATCTAAGTTTGAGATGAAAGACATGGGTGAAACAAGTGTGATTCTAGGAGTTAAAATCATAAGAAAAAGAGATAGAATATTACTATCACAAAAACAATACACTGAAAAACTTCTTAAGAAGTTTGGTTACTATGACTTTAAGTCTGTAAGCACCCCTTATGATGTTAACTCTAAATCATGAGACTAGACAACGAAATTGTACAAAATGGTTACGGATTAGGTAGAATAAGAGTTTGATTTTGTTTCGTATTGGTTACATTGTTTAAATCAACATTTTACAAAATAATCAGTGATTTAATTTTATATGATTTTTTCTGAGACGTAATAAAGAAAAATGTGTGAAGATAATGTTAACTCTCACAGAACAATAAAGGAGGTTCATTCTTTGAAACCCTGGTGAACTTGAATTTTGATGGAATTTAAGCAAGCAGAATATGCCAAAAACTGGAATTGCATGAGTAACTTTTCAAGCCAATTCAAAGGGTTCAATTCTCCATATATCTCTTGCATATTCATGAATGGTCCGGTCACTGCTGAATTTGTATGAACCAGCTGTGTTCAAGATTGACATTTTTGTCCATCTCTGCACCCACATCAATGAAATTTTAAATCGCTACATGAGTCATATGGCATGCTTGATGTTATTACTACTGCATTAATATCTATTCATTAAGCACAATAAAATACTCCCTTCCTTCCATAACTGAGTAACGTTTAAGATTTTCTCACAGATATTAAGAATAACAACGAACTAAAATGCTGTTATGCTTCATAAATGCATTACTAGTAACCATTGCAATGATTGCATGATTAATGGTGGCAGTAAAAAACATAAGTTAAAGTGGAATTCTTTTTAATACAAAAACTATATTAGTTTTCAAACGAAGGAAGTTAGAAATGTGTCAAATGAATGCTTTTTTACAGCATGAGAAATTCAAGCAAATAAAGGTAGTATTTTCTGTATGAATGGTGTTCCATTCAAGCAACAAGTTTGACAAGAAAGTGCAAATGAAAAAATCATGTTGTGTTCAGTAGCAGAGAGATAATACTACGAAAATAATCTATGGACACTTGGTACTGATTGACAAATAGAGAGAATGAGAGAGAAAAATAGGTATAATATGTGATAGAAAAAAAGGGATTGAGAGAAATAATAGGTGTTAATGATGTGCTTGATATATTAGAGTGTTTTATATATAATTCCTTAATAATACTTACTTTTTGATCACGATATGCCTTGTCAACTTGTTCTTGGCACTCCAAGTAGCTAGGGAAGTCCTTGCCAACAAGGAAATAATCAGCACGACCATAGCCTTCATTCCCTTCCAAGGACCCCATCAATTCTTCGTAATTGTAGGGGCCAAAGACACCACTTCTTACATATGCCTTTACTTCTTCAAACCGTGGATCTGGTACGAACTGCAAATATTTTGGCACAGACAAGACAATAGTGAGATTATGATAATTCCACTGATTTTGACTACAATAATGATATTTTTAAGGATCTATAGAGCCTTATTTTAGTGAATCTTCAACTGTTAGACTATATATATTTTGTTGCTTTCATGCCAATATTGGAAATGCATCATGGTAGTCGAGCAAATTACCAGAACATGAGGGTTCTGAACTTGTTCGAGCTTTTTAATGTAGCTGGTACTTCATGTTTACATTTAAACAATGCTTACGAAAGAAAAACATGAAAGGAAAGTGAAAGAAACATTGAATGATGAATCATGTATTCTTATTTCTTTTAAAATTTACCTTTCCCTCTGCTCTTTCTTTCCGTACCCCAGCAATTTCTTCAGCTCGTGCACCAAAAAGAAAGAAGTTATCTTCTCCTACCTCTTCTCTTATTTCAACATTTGCTCCATCAAGAGTTCCTATAACTATGCATCCATTCATTGCAAATTTCATGTTGCTTGTTCCACTGGCCTCCATCCCAGCCGTGCTAAACATGCAAAAAAAAAATATGAAACAAAAACTGCTATAGTTGATGATAATATCAATCCTATAAAATAATTAGGACTTACAAGAATAGAAAGCCACTCAGTTTGATTGTAAACCAAAAGTAAATTATTTTCAATAAATATTTGCTAATAAGGAAAAGTACCTGATGTGCTGGGACAACTCACTGCCAGGAATTAGCATTTCAGCAACACTAACATTGTAATCAGGAACAAATACAACCTACACATTAGACAGAGACAAGAATCAGTCTTCATCCAAAAAAAGGCTAGTTTAACGCTTTGTCCTAATTGTTTTATCTTTTCCTTGGAGACTTGGAGTGACCAACTACCTGAAAATTTCTAAAGACAACACCCTATATTTGCATTTGTGCTGAAATATCAGCACAAAGCTGTTAATTAGTTTAGTCCACTTTTTAATGGGATAATTAATTTTTATCATGTTAGACTGAAACCATTTACAGAGTGCCATTCGAGATAAAGCAAAATAGATATTTATTTAACCATCATCAGGCACACACAACCAAAATCTTGAATGACTAAAAAGGACATCACACTATGAGTAAATATCTTGACCCTAAGTTGAATCATACCTTCAAAAGATCTCCAATATCCGGATCACGGTTGATTGTAGCTCCTACATCTGTGATGAATTTCACTATCCTTTTGGCTTGAACGTATGTTGCAAATGCTTTACCCCCAAAAATACAAACTCGAGGAACAAATATTTCTTTTCTTTCCTCAGCACTCATTTCTTTCATCTTTTTGTAGCGATAAACAATTCCCATGATATTCAGTAACTGTCGTTTGTATTCGTGAATGCGCTTCACCTGAAAATGAATATATTAGATCTTTCTCTAACCATGAATTGAGTGAGGAAGAAACATGTCATTAGAATTTTAATTGTTATCCGACTTTCCCAAGTAGGATTTTATGTAAGCCTTCTTTTGTATTGAGCTGACACTGATTGGATTTTCGTGTTTAGCCAAATAATTGGCCAATACCCAATTTGTGATTTGCTTTATTTTTGTTAATAATCACCTGCGTACTTGTGGAGAAAATATTACATACACTAAAATCACTACATTTAGCCAGTAAAAATTGAATCCGTGCTGTTAGAACATTTAAGAAAAATTTGCATGGTTGATTGCTACACTTTTATAGTATGCAAGAATCTCTCACAAAAGGTTGATGTTATTTGTAGAGATTTTAGATAACCATACTAGGTTGGGGCCCTTCTCTTATGTTGAAAAAAGTATACCATATCAAATTAAGAGTTTCTATAATGCTACTGCCTATTAAAAAAATAAGTTTCTATAAATAATTCCCATGCAACTATAAAAAGTAAACAACTTTTGATCTAGACTTACTGAAGCAGCAAGGAACTAATAGCTAACATCCATTCCTTGATGACCTTTGATACAAATGTTAACTAAAAAACACTGGAAGAAAGAAAAGAAGTGGTTGGTGACAGAAAACCAACCTGTACATCGAACATTGCACTTGGATTGACGACATAACCCGTTTTATCTTTGATAAATGATGCAACCTTAATCTTGTTTATTTTTTTTGCTTCTATCCACTCTAGCTGTAGATCCTCATTATCTGCAAACTGGTAAACAAAATTCTTAAAGAAATGATATAGAAACTGTTAGAATATAGGAAATGTCTCGTGATATTATCCTCTAAGATTAGTTTCCCTGTTTCCTCATTATCCCTTATGATTAGTTACCATATTTCATTAGGATTACAATACTATCTCTTAGGATTAGTTACCATATTTGATTCTCTTATATATCTTCTTCCCAATATCTAAAATCTCATAACTTCAACAAGGACAAAAATGTTACCTCAGATTATGCATATATAGTGCACTAACTAACAGATCAACTGTATTGCTTCCTATCGTTATGAAGTTATATATATGAACAGTCAAACATGCACATGTATTCATTGTCCAACTGTGGAGGTTAAATTATGTCAAATACAACTTATCTAATTCAAAATACCATTTTAAATTAATTTACCTTGCGAAGTATAGCTAATTTTTCAAGATCCGTTACCCAGTCTTCTGTTCCAATCCACTTGGTTATGATTTTACTAAGATCCGGATTACAGAAACGGATCCATCTTCTAGGAGTCACCCCATTTGTTTTATTCTGGAATTTCTCGGGCCACAACTGTAAAAAGTCATATGATAATGAAATTTGATGAGAATTTATTTTCTGGATTACATAAGGTGAGATCCCAAGAAAGTAATGTTCTTGAAAACAGAGAAAGTATTTTAGTGTTACCTTGTAAAATTCATTAAAAACTTCCACTTTTACAATCTCGCTATGTATTGCAGCTACACCATTTACAGAAAACCCGCCAGCAACACATAGATTAGCCATGCGAACCATCATTGGCAGTTTTGGATCAACTTTGAACCTCATTTCAACTTTATTGTCTGTATCCTCTTCAATTGATGGGTTGTCACTATCTTCTTCTTGTTCCTCTTCTCCAACTTCATCATCATCATCTTTTTCTTCTTCTTTTTCAGTGGCCTTTACATCATTATCATCAACATGAATTTCCTTCACAGGATCAACTGTTGAAGTCTCTTCTGTACTTAGTAGTTCCATCACTGAGCAAGGCAACTCGATATTTTCTAGTATTCTCATTTTTTTAAGTCTTTGTTGCAGCAAGTCTAGATCATCTATCCCATACTCAGAAATGATTTCATGTATCAACTGGATAGTAATGCATACATGCAAAACATTAAGATAAGATTTCACAAAGAATGACATGTGAAAGGGAAAATGAACCAAGAACTATATATAGTATGACAATCTAAAAATCAAAGTCACATATGTTTAACAACTATACCTCCTCATCTATCATTCTTATTATTCCCACATGTCGAGGAAGCAAATCCTGCAGAAGTGTCAAACTCCACTTCTCTAGTGCTTCCGGTAGAACTGTGTGATTTGTATAAGCAACAGTTCTAACAGAAGATTCATTAAAAGATGGATCAGACAATGTATAAAAACAAACTAGTAGTTACATAGGAAAGTAAATCAACAAAGCACTCAATATATATTAGAAATTTTATTATTGAGAAGCTCTGAATTTTGAAGATAGGAACCTACTCTATTTGTTTAAGTTGGCACAATGGTTCTTGGTCAATGTAGCAAAAGCAGTCTTGTTAACAAAATTGAAGCCAAGGATTATAAAGAAAATTCAGAAAAAAAGCTTACTACCCTTTACATGTAAATAATATTTTTAAACACCAATTCTCCGAAAGGAAATATTGCCCTTTAGAAAGAGCCATTTGGGCTTAAAGCATGGACTAAGACATTTGGTTTGTGCTGAAATTTAACACAAACGGATGAGAAGAATTGAAATATGAGGCTCCAATATCTTTTTAAAGACCAACTCTACCAAGAGCCTAAGCTATAAGCTGAAATCTCAACAATGGCTTTATATCTTCTAAATATAAGGTGAACACAGGTTTTGCAAAAGGAAGCACCTCTTAGTAATATTCCAGGATTTCTCCCAACTTAAACCCTTGACATCCATCAATATCCTAATTAGCTCAGGAATGCAGAGAGTTGGGTGAGTATCATTCATTTGCACCACCACTTTATCTGGGAGAGTGTCCCAATTTACACTCTTTCCCGACCTCTTTTCAAAGCGTGCTATGATATCCTGGAGAGAGGCAGAGCATAGTGTGTATTGTTGCTTCAGTCTCAGAGTCTTTCCTTCTATTGATTCATCACCAGGGTACAGAACGTAGCAGATCTACTTGAAATATAACACTAAAAAAAATTAGCATCATTTTGTCATTTAGGAAGTCTACTGAAGTTAGTGCTAATAGAAAGAAGTTCATCTAACAGTTAGTACAAGAAATGAAGGTGCAAGTTCAATTTGTAACATGGCGAAACTAGACATTTGTTCATACAGCAGTTGTTCTAAAGGTTAGACCTTCTCTGCATTCTTCAAAACAGCATATGCTTTAGCATGATCTCCAGAATTAAAAGCTAGCAAATCAAATTCTTCCTGTGAAACTTTTGTGGACCACAATCGCAAGTTTATAGTTGTTCTAGTTTTGTATCCAGGAATAGGAACATCATAAGCAACAGCCAATATATTTTCTCCTCCAACCCACTGTTTACTTCCATTTGGCCCTGGAATAACTTCTCCATAGAATTAACAGGATAAGAGACATCATTTCTCAGAATTTCCCAGGGATTTCCCATCTGCATAGAAACAAATCAGTCAATGAATCATAAGAAATTCTAACTTGCTAATATAGCCACTGAATCACCCAAAAGAGTAATAAAACAATTAAAGAACAATGCATGCCTAACCTAACATGAAAAGTAGCTTCAAGCCGTTAACTATGTATCCATGCGTATAAAATATACCTCAAGCCAGTTTTCAGCAACTTCGACCTGTCCATCCCTTGTTATATGCTGTTTGAATAAACCATACTTGTACCTAAGTCCATATCCCCATGCAGGGTAATTCAAAGTGGCCAAGGAATCAAGAAAACAAGAAGCAAGCCGACCTAATCCCCCATTCCCAAGGGCAGCATCTGGCTCCTGTGGATTTCACATGAATTTGCATTTAACGAAACTTTACTCAATTATTAAAAGTATGTATATAAAGTTGCTGCTCCTCAAGAGTTGCACGGTCCATGCACAGTTTATCTTAGTCTTTAGAAGTTTGTTTCAATTAAAGATAAATAGCTTTTACTGGAAAACTTTATTGTTTGTTAATTTGAGTTCAGTCCTAACCCGCCTTAGTCATGGTATCGAAGTCCATGATTCGACCAGATGACCGGCTAAGATGAGTTTAATGGAATTAGTGATGAATATGAGTATCCCTTCTATCAAAATCTTCCTAACAATGGATCCATATATGGAGATCAAAAGTCCTCCTAAAAATGTGGACGTCAGTGCAAGTTCTAGAGCATTATAGTGGTAGCTAAGGTCTAAAGGTTATCATCGAGTATTCATGGATGGAAAAAGCTTTCATTTGAGGGGAAACATCAATATGGAAAAGGCATACACTTGAGGATATGATTGTTGGAGTGCAAGTGTGAATGTAAAATCCCATGTTGGTAAAAATAGGCAAGCGGAACAACGCATAAGAGAGAAACACCCACAAACAAATGTCTTAAGGTTTGGATTAAGTGTGGTATCAAGTTCACTTTTGTTGTTTGCTTAGCACATTGATGAAGATTTCCTGTGTTTCTCCTTCTCGAATTAACAGCAATCATTCCTAGCCCGCCCTTAGTTGCAGCACCTTTGAGATTGCCTTATTAATTACCATATCAACGGTGGTGATTTAATCTCACATTAACAATATGACTAAAATAGAAGATATATATATAAAAAAAAGTAAAGTGCAAATTTCATCTTTTAAATTGGTTTTGTAGGGTTGAATTAAGTTAAAATTCATATTAATACGAACAATATTCTTTAAAATAATATCTTAATGATTTTGGGAATTAAATATGAAACCATTTTATTGGATAGAGAAACCCTAGCCTATGCTTATTAATAATTATTAAAGATACGGTAAAACATAACAGCTGAAGTCCTCAAGATAATACATAACAATTTTGTGAAATGGAGAAAAAAGCATTACTCCTGCTCAACTTGCTACCTGTAGGACTAACTGACAAATAAATTAAATCACTTTTATAGTTTCTAACAAGAGAAGAAAATTGTAATATAAATAAACCTTATTAGCCACATCCTCTAAATTGTGACCCAACTTTCTGAGTGCCTCGGCGTAAGGACCCAAGAGCTGTAAATTCCCAATTGCATTTAGCAATGCCCTACCCTTCACAGTTAGGAAAAAGAAGATATTAATTGAAATTAATAATAATAATTTATTATGAAAATTACCTCTGCCTCAATAAAGAAAACCCAGTAAGAACCTGTAGATACTCCATAGACATGTAGTACGCTAGCTTGACATTCTTCCTTTCATAGTAGTCATTTGTTGCATTCCAATTTATGATGAGGGAATCACGAACACTCTCTGCAGTTGCAAAGAAAGCCTTATTGAGCTCAAACTTCTCTGGAGAAAAATGGCTGGTGAACTCAGCATGAAATTTTATGCTTGAAGCAATAGATGAAGAATCTGGAAAAAAATCATGGAAAGTATCTGCAAATGTTAAGAAAAAATTATTAATTAGGACCTTATTTACGAGAAAAATAAAAAACAATGTTCAGACTATAACTAATACATGTCATATTTTTAGCTCAATAAAAACATAAAGATGGGGAGAAAATCTGGAGCATACTTCCGAAGGGGCACTGTATTTGGATGTCATATTTCTTAGAAGACTTTCTAGTGTTATTACCTGAGTAAATAAACTCCGAACTTGTTCAGCTAATGAGGTTTTACAAATCCAAATTTAAGAGTCATTCTTCCTTTGGTAATGTAAGATTCAATTCAACTCCTAAAAATATGTTATAGTAAGCCATCATAAGAAGCCACTATTTTGGTCAGCTATAATACGCATTGACAGTTTAATTTGATATATGCTCGAACAGTGTTACCGTTGAACAAGGCAATGGTGCCCCACTTATTACTTCTAAGAACAACAAGCATTAATAATCAACAAAACCAAGCAATTTTTTCCCCAAAACTAACATCTTACAAAGCTAACTGAAAAATATATAACCAAGCAAATTATAAACACGAATTTCTTAATTATATTTGAACAAAAAGAAATCACTGAAGAAATAGAGTGATAAAGTAATCGAACATGCAAGCAAGCAAGCAACCTCGTTTGGTGAGTGGATCTTTCAGCTCCTGCTTCTCGTCGCTGGCAACATTCTTCACAGAGAGCTTTCTTATTGCCCTTCTGGAAATTGACTTTGTGATGACAAGCAACTGCCAAAGATTGTTTCTTTGACTGAAACCTATGAAGCTTGATCTTGAATTGTGATGTAAAGGTGAGTTGGAATGGCTGCAGGTTGTTGAGAAGGGTAGAGCAGCCATTGCTGCAAGGTTTTTTAAATCAGTGCTTAAGCATCTCGAAGAAAATAGCAACACACAGCACAGAAATAATGTTTATACAATGCTGCTTTGACTTGAGAGGAAGACAAAAAAATGAGTGAAAGAGGAAGTGTTTATGCGCGTGTTTGTTTCTTCTTATCTTTAATATCTTGGTATTTGTAGACGGTACTCTCATTTTGAACACGAGCCAAAATAGTGTCGCTATCCCCGTTCCCTTTGGTGACACTGGTTGGTTGGTCCTCCTTCCTTTCGTGATCAAGAATCATCATTATTAAACTGCGTACGAACGAAACAATTAATGACCAAATTACCCTGTGATATTTCTGGGTTTCTGCCTATCACATTCAGATTTTTTGAGTAAGTTTTGTCCACGTTTTGATTTAGCACGCTGATTTCTTGTCCGAATATGGCCACTTGGACAGCAACGCAATATTGCTACTTTTCTATCCCTAACTTACACATGACAAACAAGATTTGGCTCCTCGCAGTGCTATGTGCCCATAATAAACAAATGATTCGAGTTTGAATCTAGAAAATTTCTTGATTGTAAGAGTTGCGTAAAAGTATGTCGTATGTTCATTGAAACCGGCTTGCTTGCCTATCAAGAACCATCTCTCCTTTCCAAGTTTGTGTATCAAAAAACAATTGACATTCAAAAATTTATAGATCAAATTGGGTAATTCCTATTGCGACATCAAAGCTAGTGTATCAATAGTACACTCATCTTAACACTTTTTTTCTTACAACAGTATGGTCTCAACCGACAAATCGTATTACCTTGAATAATGTACAACACAAGGTCATACGAAAGGCCTCAGATGCCATAATTAAGCAAGAAAAAATGCATATATACAAAGACATGTCCTCAAGTATATGAGGTGACAACTTAGTCTTGAACAAAACTGAGTGGAAATCTCATTTTGTTTTTCTTTTATGTGAACCTTCATGACCTACTTAAAAAGGTGGTAAACATTAATAAACAATTCAAGTCTCCTCAGTCTTCACTGGAGTCCAATTGCTCTTGGCCTCTTCAGACTTCTTCCTGCCACTTGTAACGAAACCAAGAATGTAACCCATGAATGCCCCAAGAAACAGCACACTTCCTCCCTTCACGTACCATGACAATGTGGATTCCACAATCTCATTTCCAGCTTTAGAAATACCATCAATACTACAGTCTCCATTACCACTGACAACTTCCCCAGATGCCAGAATTTCCACCATGTCATGCACTACCCCGTCATGGTTTCCCACGTAAGAAAGCACAAGCTTCTGCTTTGAAGCCACCAGTCTGGTGTACCCAAACTCACCCCCACGGTACAGGGACCATTTCGGCTGTGGAAAGATTGGGTCATCGGGATGGTCTGGCCTTGGTTCCCAGTTAGGTTGCCAGTCTTGCCCTGCCATGCCAATCACAATATGAACAGTATATGCTTTTTTGTCCCCTGTGCTCTGACCCACATTATCACCACACGTGAAGTTATTTATCGCACAAAACCTCTCATATCTATGAACATGACCCCAAAGGGCAAGTGAGACATTGTTATTCAAAAACAGAGGTTCCAAATGCTCAAGCATCTTCCCTCTTAAAGCAGCATCCCTATTTTCATGACTGGTTGTATACATGGGTCTGTGCCCTTGCACTACCACAAAAGGAGTTTTGTTCCTGTCAACTGATTCCAGATCATGCTTCAAGAAGTTGTACTGGTTGCTCCTGGGAAGGAAATTGGTCTCTGTGGAAATATACACAAAGTGTACTGCTCCCATATCAAATGAGTAATAAAGATTCCTAGTTGGTGGGGCTGCAGTTCCAGTTGGTTCTGAAGAGTTTCCAGGCATGTTGAACCTCAAACTGTAAGGCACACCACACTCACCACCTCCATCCTTTCCATAACTGGCCCAATCAGGTTTCCACGGCTGCAAAGGCCAATCATACTCATGATTGCCAATGCAAACATGGTATGCCACTTTGGAAGCGACAGGCTCAATCTGGCTGAAAAAATGGTCCCACAACCACGAATAACCTCTTGCATAGCTAATGTCTCCAATGTGAGACACAAAGGCTGGCTTGTCACCAAGAGCTTCAATATCACGGAGGATCAACTTCATGGTTGATAAGCTTTCCTCTTGTGTTCGCACAAACGTATTATATGGTACAGCTGTTCCCATGTCACCAAACAGGAAGGCTATTGTTTCATCTGAATCACTATTCCTCGAGACAAAACTGTGAGTTGCAGACCAACCTCCATTATCATTTCCAACCTGGCACATATCAACTCTAAACAGTTAATTTACATTTCTCCATTCATATGGGCTCACTGTTTGTGAGCAAAACATCAATTGTGTTCCTGAAATTGACCAACACCAGACAATTTAGCACTAACAAAAGCAAAATTAATACCTGACTTGGGCGTCAGCAAAACTATCCTAAGCAACTATACATTCTTTTATCAAATAAAAACTCATTCACTTGTAACCATGAAACATACTGACTCAATATAAGGTTTATAAAATGGTATTTAGTTTGAGTTTAATGTAAAAATTTTAAAATTTTCAACTAATTAAAAATCATGTATACACTTCAGAAAAAGTAATATGTTGTGCATTGACGGGTTTTTCCAATATCAACCAATTAGAAATTGTCACGAATAATAAATTTATTAGTTATTACAAAATCTATGTACGTAATATGATTTCTGATTGATAGATAGCTCAATATGTTTACGCCAACAGTGTATGAAAGTAACCTCTAATTTTTAAAGAAAAAATTATAAAGTTAACAAACGTAGTACCAAAGCACACAAACTAAAGTAGAGTATTAGCATAGATTAGCCGTAGAGCCAATACAATCAAAACTCGGGACATGGAAACATTTTTTTACCACATTAGCTACCAATGAAAATAAGAACGAAATGTCAAAAAGGTTATTCATAAGGGCAAATGGCATTTTGATCCCTAAAAATATATACGAGTAAATATATAAAAAGTAGGAGTACATTTTATCTGATTAAGTTGCACTGAATGATCATATCATTAAGCTAATACTAAACTCTACATTTGAAAGATCAATTTGATATTAAGTAATGGAGTTTCAGAGACCAAAGCGTGTTTATGTTGTTTTGTTAGATAACTTAAAAGTATCTTAAACTTTGGCACTTTCGTCGTTTACCTTGTAAATTGCGTACCTTGTAATAATACCTGTGTCCCTTCTTCAAACCCGTAAGAAGCGCGTTGTGGATATAACCAGGGTCTCTCCACCCAACGCTGGTGTTGGCGGGCGCGTCGCACATGTGTTCCCTCTCATAACGCTCCACACGTGCGAGTTCGACGGCGTTGAGTGCGTCCTCCTTCTCCCCGTAGCGCACGTAGGTCTCCTTGGGGTTGCGCGAGAGGTACATGACACGCATGGCGTCGGGTTGGTCCGCGAAGGCCAGGTGGATCTGTCCGGGGCCCCGGTCTGGTTCAAAGGCGACCTCGCCGGAAAACGCGAGGAGTTGGCGCGTGGAGGGGATGGGGTTGTTGTCGTGATCCTTGCGCTTGGGGTTGATTTCGGATCTGGTCCATCGGAAGATCCGGAAGGAGTAGTTGGAGCGGAGGTCTACGAGGGGGAGGGAGATGTTGCCCCACCCGGATTCCCAGGAGGAGGATTGGGAGAGGAATCGGTAGCCGATGAAGTTGTCGTGAGGGGAAGTCGGCGGAGAGTAGATGGCGAGGAAATCGAAATCGGAGGGGGTTTCGATGCCGGACCATTGGATGTTGACGAAGTCGCCGGATTTTGAAAGCGTTGTGGGGGTGGCGGAGAGTGAGGGTTTGGAGTGGGCGCAGGGGAAGTGGAAGTGGAGGAAGATGAAGAAGGAGATGAGGAAGGAGACTGTGCGCTGATCGGAAATCATGGTGGTCGGATGGATTTAGATTCAAATTCGGGTTCGGATTCGGATTTTAATATTGGATGTTGGAATTACTCTTGTTCGTTTTTATGTTTGACGAGGATTAGGGACTGAAAAGCATCGTTTTTTATTCCAAATGGCATATTCCATCCTTCTATCTTCTTTTGTCTTCTCTTCCTCTAAAATTTCCTCTCACTTTTCCCCCTCTTTTCGTGGATTAAAAAAATATACGAATGGATTAAAAACGTTTTTTTAATGAACGGATTATTACTATATGAATCATTTAAAATAAATATTAGTAGTAGTAGTAATTTAGTAGTATGATTTAAAAGTAATTAATATAACACTTCAAAATTAGCTTTTTGTAACTGAAAATAGTAGTTTTATACTAGCTTTTTTATTTTATTTTTTTGGAGGTGAAACTTGTCACGATGAAATAAAATAGAGTTTATTATTTTAGATTGGCATTGTGTATGTAGGATTTTGTTATATGTGACATTCTTTAAAGTCAATTATCATTTATGCATACATACATATTTGAATCTGGACGAGAAAAAGTATCTACAACGAATCATTTTTAATTCAGTAACGACCAAAATTAAGTGTACATGTCTAATTAATGATTGTTCATGTCTATGTGACATGAAGGTTGCATCATTCTAGTACTGAGACAATGCTAAGATATAAATACATTTGGCTTCCTATTTCGGTCCATGAACAAGATTCACCATTTTGGAGAAACCACAATCCTTTAGGCTCAAGCCTTCAAGGCCAAGAGCTTAAGAATGGATATTGGTCGAATAACATCATATTATATTAGGAGGGAAAAACAAAATGGCATCATTATGAGACAATATGACGCTTGAAAGTAACATTTGGGAAAACACTAATGTCATTTCACTTTACACCATCATAAATGCCTTTTAAGTGCATTTAAGATCACTTTTCTATGTTCACTTTGTTTAATCATATTGTTGCTCACGTTGTCTTAATTCGAAGATTCTTAAGAGTTGTTGTTCTTGCTATCAATTTTTTATAAGCCAATGCTCAAAGAACTTTATTTAAAAATGCACTTTATTTGATTATGTTGGGGTGGTTACCAAGTTATAGTGCATTTTTCACAGGTGATTTGATTGTCTAAAAATTGGATAAACTCAAAGGTCCTAGCAGTTCTTTATTCCTGATTTTTTGTTCTTGAGTTCACGTCACTGAATTTGTGTTTATGGGTTAGGGTTTGTAGGTTTGTTTGCAGTTCTAGGTTTGTTTGCATTTCTAGATTTCTAAAAAGTGTGAATTGATTAAAGTTAGGGACTATGGACTACAATGTTTGTGTATCTCTAGACCAAATTTGATATAATTTTTTAAACTAGGGTTTGTGAAACTATGGTTACGAATGCCCAATTACTCCCAAAAACTAGGCATTTGTTTGTGTCTTGCATTAGGCATGTTACAAACATATTCTTCTATTTCTTTAAACTATAAACCAACCAAAAAAGCAACATGGGCCTTAATCAAGGATGTGTTGGGAAAAGGACTATTGTCCCTATTTTTATCTTGATACAAGTAGTTCAAGAGGAACTTTTTTAAAGGTTTGCCCCATTAAGGCACTTCCTTCTTTGCTTGAGGGGTTTCCCTATACTGACACAAAGCACCATCCTCTAACACCCGAGGTAGCTAGACAAATTGAATAAAAAAGAGGTTGAAAATTGTCAATTGCTAGATTAGATTAAGTGTGTATTTAACATCGCTACCCTTTTAAAACTTTAATATCGGGTTGTAGATCTTAAAGAATACATAAGTAGGATTTTTAACTTGAAACTATGTAAGGTTTTGAAATGTATGTTCTAAGTGTGTTGTGTTTGTGATGATAATTGTATCACGAAAAGAGATGGCATAGCTAATGTGGAAGATGGATGTAAAAGAGGCTAGTGGAGTTGGAATGAGTAACCTTACTCTTTTGGGGACCTCTTTGAAAATAATCTTTAAGGTGGTATCTAATACTTCGGTACGACCTAATAATTTGTTCTTTTAATATAACTCTAGCATCCCCAAGGTAATACTTTCTACAAACATTGATGTTATAATAATTAGAGTTTCATAATTTTCATAAGACACTCATTATACCAAATCCAAATTAACTTCAAGTATATTTAGTGGATCCTCTTTAATAAGGACATCCTTTAATATCTTTGAATAAGGTATTGTTTCTTCCCACTTATCAAGAACATATGTGAATTTCATGTCAAAAACACAACTTAAAAAAATGTTTTATATTAGGTAATCTTTTTCTTCTACGGGAGCGATGAGCATTTGATCTCGACACTGTAACTCGTATATGAGTTGCATTAATGGTCCATAAACAATTTTAAAACATCACAAAATGATAGTTATTTGTAATAATAGTTATTGAAAAAATACATCAACGTCAAGTAATGCTAAAAGTTAACATATCATTACCTTAAATATGAGCAAAATATGTTATTGTTGAGGATATGTGGTTGACCATCATTTTACGATCGTTGAACTAAACAATTCCCCTCCAATATAATTATTGCATTCAATACATCAAGAAAGTGGTGACTAACAATTTTTCCATATCGATGGAAGAAGAAAAATTTGGCCACTTGTTCTTCAATTATAGACCTAAAGACATCCTTAGCCATTTCAATTTCCATTAACTATTAATTAACTACAATCCACATTCAACATATGGACCATTATAAAAAAAATAACCATTATACAAGTTAAACAATTAAGGAAGATTGAAGTAAGAAGAAAAATGGAAAAGGGAACTTATGTGGAGATGGAGAGAGTATGTCATGCCACTTGGATGAATTTCCAAGATGAGTGGTGAAGAGGAGTCATCACTTAAATCAATGAAACAATATAAGACTCAAAAAGTGGAAAAATCTTCTCTCATAATTTGTCTATAACAACTTACTTCATTCAAATTCAATGTATCATAATTTGTCTAAAACAACTTTACTTCATCCAAATTCAATGTTAAAATACAATGGAGTGATGACCCTATTTATAGGATAGTTGGCTAAGAACTCAAAGAGTGAAAAGAAGAGGGATTCAAATTGAATTCCCACATGTGCTCCTATAAAATTGACGCCCCTTATGGATATCATCACATGAGTCACACATTTAGCATTTTTTTCACACTTAACATGTTTTAAAGGTGAAGCATGCTCCATGTGCACCTAAGATTTCTAGTGGTAACTGACCTAGGGTTCTTTTAGGCTTAAATGAGCCCAATTTTGATACATTTAATCCTAAACAAAACCTAGTATATTCTCTGTATTCTAGTTCATACAGGGCAACCTATACTAGAAATGCAAAATTAGAAAATAGTTGATGACTCAGTCCCTAACTTTATACAATGATCCTAACGAGTCTTCTAGGAATTGTAGGACCTAGGTCTTGGGTTGACTGACTAAGCACTAGATCATGTGTCTTGCTCCTCATAACCCTCCTAAGAGCCTGAATTTCTTGGTTAGTTGGTAATGGTCCATTCATGGCTTCATCATCCTGTTAGGGCATTCCTTGTTCCAATGACCATCTTATCGCTTGAGCGCTCATCGCTTGATTTTTATGATTAACGCTTGAGCTACCACCACTTCTTTGAAAAAAAATCCAACAAATTCTAAAAACTACTCCACTGTCATAGGACATTTGAGCTTTCAACAAACACTTGAGCCCCTAAAACATGTGTCCCTCACTTAAACATGTTCAAGGCATGTGTACCTCTTTTCCACTAAGCTTATGCATTCATAACAACATTTGAGCCACAAGCTATATCACTCGAGCCTTTTCTCCAATGCTTGAGTAATATATGCTTCCAAAGGAGAGAGAATTTTTTTGATCTCTCTCGCTTAAGTTGCAAGCCATTGCTTGCGCTATACAACATGTCACCTGATCGACAAACAAATTGTTTGAGTGATGTAAGATGATAATTACAATGATTGGACATTGTTTAGGCCTCACTTAAGTGATAACATGTTGCTTGCGCGATATTGATCCTGAGAACAATCCACACTCATATTACACAACATTTTCATATGTTTTCTCATCATCAACAACAAATCTATACACTCTAAATTCAATATCTAGACCATAATTATGTCCAAAACAACAAATATATCATTACAACTTCAATAAAACTCATACCAAATGCATATAATTCTTGCGTTATGTCAGATACTATGCAATTATGTTATGTTTAAATTTGAAATTAAATGTGTGTTTTATTTTATGTTAGTTGTATTAGATGATGCTTGATTGTTGTATTGAATACTATAGGATCATTGACGTAATCAGTAATAGATTGTTCAATTTGGATATGTTGGATGTGTTGGATATCTTGGATATGTTAAATATTTTGAACAAGGTACTTTGATGCTTCTAAATCTGCTTTGAAGACTTGAAGAACCTATTGCAGTGTTTGTCTGTGTTCTTTAGTAGATTTCATAAAGAACAGTAAATTTGAGATTTTATCCAATTGAACAGAAAATTAATTGATTAATTGATTTTTTTTAGAACTTTTCACTCTACTTCCAATATTTGCGAAAATCTTGTGAAAACAATTCACCCCCTCTTGTTTTTGCCACACATTATAACAAAATATGTTGAATATTTCATAATACAAGAGTAAAATATTTAAAAGTAATTCATTTAATGTTTGAATGAACATTTTGATGTATGCAGGATTACCTACGGATTTACCCACAGACTAGAGTTGGTGGGTAATGTGCACGTAGATATTACCTATAGCTGAATTTGGTGGGTATTGCCTATGAATTGAAATTGGTGAGTATTGCCTACGGAATGAGAATGGTGGGTATTACCCACGGTTTCAATTACTCACAGACTCATCATCCGTAGGTAAATTACCTACTCCCCCAGATTACCTATGGATTTTTTCTGTGAGTAATGTTGATTTATTTACGAATTTTTGTTGTTACCTACGGATTTCAGTAACGTTAAAATCGTCTTTTTTAGTGTATGCTTTTAGAGGAGTGAGAATTTTTTTGACATCTCTCTCGCTTGAGTTGCAAGCCATTGCTTGCGCTGATGCGTCACTTGAGAGACTAACAAATTGTTTGAGTGATGTAAGATGATAATTATAATGATTGAACATTGTTTAGGCATCACCCGAGTGATAACATGTTGCTCGAGCGATATTAATCCCAAGAATAACCCAAACTCATATTACACAACATTTGTAAAGCTTTTTTCATCATCAACAAATCTATACACTCAAAATTCAATATATGTACCATAATTACGTCCAAAACAACAAATATATCATTACCACTTCAATAAAACTCTTACCAAATGCATACTATTCATATTTCATTTCACTTCCATGTATTATCAATATATACAAGGATTATTAGCTCCCCTTAATTGCATTGAAATTTGTTTTATCTATCAGATCCTTGTGAATCACTCTCAACAATCTAGATAAGCTTCCAAAAACTTAAACCAACACTGACAACTCCTCCCCTTAAATACCCATTGAAAAAGAGAAACAAAATGAACTTTAAAATGCCAACAAAGATAAAACTACTTACCAAAACTATATTTTATTTTGTCCAAGAAACTTCAAACACTTTATCATTTTAGGGCCTTAATGTAGTAATAAATCTAAAATCAAAAACTCATACTATGATAGAGAGAATGTAAAAAGAAAAAACTTGTATGAACTAAAAATTTTAAGATAAAGTAAGAATTCAACATCTAACTTCTATTTATATATTTGGGTCTTACAAGTTATGCAACAACTAAGTTTTTTTTGTTGTAACTGTAGCATGTTAATGACTTTTGCACAAGATAGTTCAATCTCATATCTTTGTGTGGAATACTATAGATATTATCACTTCCATGATCAAAAAGTGAAATAGTTGATCAGGTTGAAACTCTAGCGAATAATCTTATATGTGCATGATGTTAAGGGCAAAAATGAATATTACAATAATATTAATTGTATTTCTTGTCATTTCTCACATGTTTGTAGTGGATAAGAAAGGAGGGTGAAATCCACACAATTTCTCTTTCCTTCTTCCTACATTATCATCCATAAGAATAAGTTGTCCTTTATTGAAATTGACAATCTGTAGAGAAAATATGTATTTTTTTTATTTAGCTTTTATACTCTGCTTTGGATTTCACATGAATAGCTTCTTTGAAACATTAAAATTACATTTTTAACATTCCATCTGTACATAATAAAAGAAGATTCACATATAAATTCTTTTATAAGTTTAGAAATATAGTCTTTGAGATAACTTAAATAAAAGGAAATTTGAGATCTTTAAAAATTATTTAAAAAATTAATTAAATTTAAGTTTAGAAACATGTAGTCTATAATCACATTAGGTGGAAGTAGCATAGTTATGAATAGCTTTTTTAGAATGTATATTAGTGTAGGACTTAGAACTTTTGGAACTAGATATTTTTATTTTTATTTTATGTAAATGGATTGGAACATCCATCAATACTATTTATTTAATTTGATTCTTTGTTGATAAAAAAAAGTTATAGGACAACAAGTAGAAAATGTTGTTTTAAGAAAATATGAAATGTGATAGAACTAAATAATTTAATAGTACTTATTGGAGATAACAAAACAAATGTTTGCTCCCACGTGACACAATGACAATGGAATGGATACACTTCTACACTTCTAACCCGAAGCATAGTTCACTTGCACGTTGAGTGTACTAACATTTCATGCTTTCATGTCACACAATGACAATAGATAAGATACTTACACAATATACCATTGGAGCCAACTTCATATCCTAATGGTGGGGCTCTATTCAAGTCTTTCAATCATCACTTCAATTACAGGGATTACCACACTTCTTTAATCAAACCTCTTTTGTTTTCTTCATTGTTCAGTAATTCTATCATACCACCTTATTACCATCACAAATTGTACATTTTTTTATTAATTTATGAATCGTGATCAATATTGTGCAGTTTCTATTACAATGAATTTTTGTTTTAGTAAATGATGATGGATGATTTTTTTCAACTTCTTTTTGGTTTTTAAGATTAATAAAAATAGAAAAGTGTACTATCATAGAAATTATATCTATCTCTATATAGTATTATAATTTCTTAATTTTTTGAATAAAGATGGAGTTGTGTGCCATTAGAGAAATTATACCAATCTCTGAATGCTTTTAAAGTCCCTTCACTTTTAGACTTAAGACTGAAGAGTTGCATAGTACAATGAGAAGTATATAAATTTCCATATGGCATTTAATTTTTTTCACTTTCAAACTTGAGACTCGAGACTGAGTAAACTCATACCAGTTATATCACATTTTTTAGGAGTAAGAAGTGGTTCTTTGAAAACGGAGAAATAACCAAAGGGTAAAGAAAGTTTTTTCAGAACAATTAAATATCACATAAAAAAAGATAAGTTAGAACAATATATATTGAATGCTTTGGTCCCGTAATTTACCTACAAAAATTTAGACAAAAGAGAAGACAACCTAATTAATATGATTGAATATGGTATTAATAAAATCACTATTCATTAATGGTTATTCCCGTTAAATCACAAACATTTTTATCGATTGAAAAGTAGTCAATAAATGCATGATTGGTTTATGTTGAGAGAGTCCAAAATCCAGTTGAAACCAACTCATCAAGAGACCACATTTTATGTCCCAGAGAGTGTATTGAAAATAATAAAACCTTTAAACCAAACGCACTTCAATCAAGTCTTTGGAAGCATTAAGAAATTTCTTATAAAGCTGATTACAGCTAAAATATAGTTTACTAGCTCCAAGAAAACTTAAATCCACTAACAAAATACAGAATTATTTCTAATGGCGTGTTTGGTAAATTTAATAAACTATAACGGTTAGGTATAAGATAGATTTTCTTAAAGCCATAAGTTAGCTGCTCCTCTATAAGTTAGTTGTTCGCAGATAAACTTTTAACTTATGAGTGTTTGATACTATGCAGCAGAGACACTCAACACTTGATACAACATGAAGATACGTATAATCTCTAAAATATAAGATACAAATCTATATATTATATAATTATAAATTATATAAATTGATAATAAAAATTTATGTGTACAAGTATGTTTTCGATTTTTTTGTTAACAGAAAAATGTTTTTCACAACTGGTTCAAAAGGATTTGTTCCTTATTTTTATAATCATAATAAAAATTTATACAATAAGTCTGAGCTTTTAGAACATTAATGTATTTCTTCTTTTTAAATTTGTGTTAGAATCGTGTTAGAATTGTCAAAAATCTAACAAATATTTTTTGAACTTGACACTCTACCGATACATGTCCTACGAGTGTCAGTGTTCGATACGTGTCTCTAACACAGACATGTCATTTAAAAGGAGTGTATGAGTCCCGTAACTAGCTAGGTACTAACTTATAAGTTTGTTTTAACACAAAAGTGATTGGTAAGTATTTTAAAATAGCTTATTTTAGAAGTTTCTACTTATAAGCTATAAGTTAATTAGGCCACTTTTTAACTTGTAACTTATTTTTATTTTATTTCACTATTATTTCTTATATTTTAATATATTTTTATTAATTTTAATTTTGTTTATCTATTTATACTTATTTTAATCTTATAGACAGAATTAACTATTGTTGCATATTTATAGTATTCGTTATGATGTTACGTGGAAATGACCCACAATAAAAATCGTAAAAAATGAAATTCAATGTATTAGTAATTTAAATTAAGATTTTTTTAAATTAAATTTAATTAATACTTGATAGATCAACTTATTTAAATAAAATAACCTTTTCTAGATAAA
>Ga0123341_1000422_pt1 | contig 25228 bp, 18 predicted proteins | sample Turbeapinknodule_FD_89959 | JGI IMG/M metagenome (GOLD analysis project Ga0123341, IMG submission 89959) | Root nodule microbial communities of legume samples collected from Mexico - Turtle bean Mexico pink nodule | ecosystem: Host-associated > Plants > Roots > Nodule | place: Mexico: Nepantla...
GGCTTCCAGGGCATCAATCTTTGCTGCGGACTTGTCGACACAGGTGACATGATGGCCGAAATCGGCGAGGCAGGCACCGGAAACAAGGCCGACATAGCCCGAGCCAATCATCACAATACGCATACGACCTCACATTTCCGGGTTTTAAACTCGCTGGCTTTGAACACACCCATCGCAAATGACATGACCAGTCTGCGCCTTCAGGCGAACGCTTAAGCTGCCCTTACGCGTAGACCCTGAAGTAATCGACGCGCATATGAGTGATCCTGTCCGCGTCCTGCAAAGGCTGCGGAAATCGGACGTCGGTCCTCAATGCAAGCGTTAAGAGCGGCCAGAACACATCAAACTCCTCGTCCAGTCGTGCGGAACGCGTGATTGGCCAATCAGCGGGTTTTCCCGTCTTCCTGTCGATGACGGGCTTTCGATTGAAGTATGGAACGCATCGCGTGTCATCGACGAGCATGCCGTAGCGGCAATACCCTGTCGTCATGTCGACAGGCGTTTCAACGCCGGTGCTTCGCCCACCCTCGTCTAGCCCTCCCCATTCATGAAGGTAGGTCCCGTAGACGGTGGGCTCCCAACCCTTGTGCTCCACTATGTCGAGCTCAATGCTGGTCCTCGGTTCCAAGATGCTTCGGCCGTTCAGCATCCAGAATGCCGGCCAGGTCAACGGATGACGCGGAAAGAGCATGCGCGTCTCGAAATAGCCCTTGCGCCATCCCTTGAGGACGACACCATCCTTTCTCGCTGCCTGAAGATTTCCGGAAATCCACTGAAATTCGGGCAGCGTGTTTCCGTAATATTTGCGAACGTTCATCGGACGCCCGATATATTTCGCGGATATCTGCAGCGCCTTGCCATCTTCTGCCGCCGAGTCGTCGACGATGGAATATGGATTGAAACCCTCCTCGCCGTGCCTGGTGGCGAATGCCGATCGACCATAAAAGCCGGTGCCGTCTGTCGTCGCCTTCGGACCGGCATCCCAGACTGACCAATCGAGAAAATTGAAGGTGTCTTCAAAGACGACCTTTCGTCCGACGGTCGGATCGTCAAAAGCGGGCGCCGTGGCAGAGGCACTCTGGCACTGGAGGGCCAGGAAGGCAGTAGATGCGTGTAGAAAGCCGCGCCGTGATAAAGAAGGCAGCATGCACGTTCTCCTTGCCGACGATTGACCTTATGCGAGCTCACTTGCGGCGGTCCGCAGGGCCTCGGCATGGATTTCCACCACGCGCTCAGGGCTGTACCTGTCGATGAAGGTCTTTCGAAAATCAGAGTGTGACTGCTCGAGCGAAAGGTTGTCACAGTAATATGCCATCGCATCGATGAGAGCCCGTCCACCGCTCACCGGGACAAGGCGCCCAAGCCGGGGATCAACGAGGATATCGCTCGGTCCGAATTCACAGTCGGTCGAAATGACCGGCAAACCAAACCGCAAGGCTTCGCAGATCGCAAGCGACCACCCTTCCCACCGCGAGGTCGAGACGTATACGTCGCTGGTTGCAAGGGCCGGCTGCGGGTTGATCGGGTAATGTTCGATACTGACGGAAGCATCGAGCCCAAGTCTCGATATTTCGGCGCGCAGGTTCGCCTCGCCGATGCCATATCCGACGATCCTCAGCCTGACCCTCGGTCGGATCTTGACGAGTTCGGAAAACGCCTGAAGCAGGATATCCTGCCCCTTTTGAAAGGCAAAGCGACCGACATTGACAAATGTGACGGTTCCAGACGATGCGTCGCAAGACGGCGTTTCGGACAGATCAAAAGCCCGCACAGGGTTGGGGACCCAGACCTGCGGTACCTTGCTGTTGAACATCTCCTTGAAGGAGTCGAGCTGTCTCGGCGAAGTTCCGAAAACATAAGACACCCTTTTGAGGAAATAGATGCGCATCAGGAAGAAGAGGACCTTCGCCTTGAAATGGCTGCGCTCGCGCTTTGGATTTCCGTGCAAATGAACGGCAAATCGACGGTTCAATCCGATACAGGCCGCCATGCAGATGACTGTCGGCTCAATTTGCGGGACGACCACCAGACTGTAGTCCTTTGACTTGATCACGCTTCGGAAAATCCGCATCAAGTCCAGGCGCCCGCGAGCTAGGCGATCGATGACGTTGTAACCACGGGCCTCCGTCGGCCGATTCTTGTGAACCGAGGTGTAGAGCACGTCGACCTCGAAATCGTCGGAAAATCGATCGGCGAGCATCGTGCAGACCGCATCAACGACCCGCTCTATTCCGGCAAACGCACTTGTTCCCGGCTGGATGTAGAGGATCTTCATGCGACGTCGGGATTGATCGCGAAATGGCAGGCCGACTTGCATTTCCATTCGTCCTCCGGACCAAAAGGCAACAGAGCTCGATGTGCCGGCACGCGCGCACCGGACGCCAAAAAAACAAGCATTCAATCATCTGCAAATCGCATCGAATGCGATCAGTATAGGGCGAGCGGATCTAGCGAACCCCCCGGCAAAATCACTGTAGGTGATACCCAGGATGCCACGGAAAATACCGATGGAACTACTACTTGGCTCGCCCCGAAATACTTCGGGACGCGTAGAGGCACGGCCGTTTCGGCCATCTATGCTGCAACGTCCACAAGGTTATTTCTATGGACGTCTTGCACTGCACTTGGTATGCTGCTTTGCAACATAATCTGAGTAGAGAAGGTTTGCAAGATGTTAAAAGTCCAGCCGCTTCTCAGCATCATAATCACTTGCTACAATTACGAAATGTACATTTCTGAATGTATCAGAAGTGTTCTTTCGCAAGACTATGACAATCTCGAAATAATAGTGGTCGATGACGGATCGACGGACCGCTCCTGGGACAGGATCCAGGAATTCGGGGATCAAATCACTGCCGTGCGGACAGAAAATCGCGGGCAATTGAAGACATCACTAAACGGTCTGTCATTGTCGCATGGTGACTTCGTCTACTTCCTTGATGCCGACGACGTTCTTGGTGAAGGCACGTTAGCCGAAATTGCTGCTTATCTTCGGCCGGACGTTTCCAAGATACAGTTCATGCTTCTGCCAATCGACAAGGATGGCAAGCCGATCGGCAATGCATTTCCCGCTCTTCAGCCTTCAGACGATTCCGAACCACTGATCCGATCGATACGTGAAAGAGGCTACTACAACACGCCGCCGACCTCTGGAAACATCTACAGGCGTGACGTCTACGAAGGCCTTGGGGAAATGACCTATGAGCGCGGCATCGACGGTGTGTCTTATCTACTTGCTCCCTTCGTCGGCAAGGTCATCTCGATTCCGAAGACGCTTGGCAAATATAGGATCCATAACGCCAACCAGTCGTCCTTTTCCGTACTGACGTCAATACGGATGAAAGGCTACGTCGATCGGTTCATGGGACGTCTTTATCATCTTGCAGAACTCGTCCAGGCACGCTGTGCTTCAACCGATACGGTCGAAGTCCGCAGTGACTACGCCTACGTCATGGAACTGAATACGATGAGCCTCGTCGTTGACGGCAAGCGGCCAGGTGTTGGCCAGATCGCAGCTTACATCGGGGCCTTGATGCGCGAAAACACCGGCAAGAAGCGATTTGCGCTTTGCCTTTTTGCCGTTGCGCTCTTTGTGCTTCCAAACGGCATGGCGCAGCAGTTGGCGGCCATCCGGATTGATCCGTCGCGGTCTAGCCAGATGCGGGCGCGCCTGAAACAGACCTTTTCCGTTTAGCGATAAGGTGAGGCGTCACGTCGCCAAGGTAACTGCCTTGCCGCGTGGCATCGCCGAGTAATAGACCTCGAGCGTCTCCCGGGCGACGCGTTCGATCGTCAGGCGTTCGATGCGAAACTGACTTTTCTGTCGCCAGTCGGCAATCCGTTCCGGTGCTTCCAGCAGGTGGCCAAGCATCCTGGCGAGAGCTGCCGGATCCCGGGGCGGCACAAGAAGCCCGGCCTCCCCGTCCTCAAGCAGCTGGGGAATTCCGTCGACAGACGAACCAATGACCGCGCAACCTGCTTCGCGCGCCTCAGATAAGACGAGCGGTGCCGGGTCGGCATGGGAAGGAAGGACGAAGATGTCTGCCCCTAGCATGTAGGGGTATGGATCCCTTGTCGATCCGACGAATGTGATCTGCGGCGCGCTTTCCAATGCTGCGGCCCTGGCCTTGTATTCCTCGCGAAACGGGCCATCACCGACAATGTAGAGATGGGCTGTCGGAAAGGACCTGTGTACGGTTTCAAACGCGTCAAAAAGGTCCGGGAGACCTTTGCGTGGATGAAGACCACCGACAAACAGGATACTTGGTGAGCGAAGCGGCTTTGGCTCTTCACTGCGCCCTTCCGATCGGCTTGATCCGATCGTGCCATTCAACACCACCTTCAATTTCGACTGGGGAACGCCACGACGGCGCATCGAGGCGCCGACCACATCGCTGACCGCGATTACGCGTGTTCCCAACCCCATCAGCGTTGCGCTCTTTTCGAACTCGTTGTGAACTGTCGTAATGAGTGGGACGCGTCGTAACTTGCAGACCGGGAAGGCAATCACCGCGCTTGTCATCATGTGCGCGTGAACGATGTCGATGTCGTAGTTCTTGATATAGGAACTCAGGCGAGACAGCGCCCTTAAGAGGCTCGGGATCTTCCGCTGGTGACCGATAAAGAGCGTTTCGATGCCCTTCGCCTTCAAGAGTGTGTCGAAATCTCCTCCTTCACTTGCGAGATAGACCTGATGTCCTAGTTTAATCTGCGCGCAGGCGAGATCCACCGCTGCGTGCACATGCCCGTTCAAGCGCCGGGTATGATTGAGGATATGCAGAACTCGCATCGTCGACCTCTCGTCATCTGGTGCCGATGCCCACCGCCTTTCGGGTGCATTCGACGGCAAGCCATGTGTGGTATTCAAGGCGTCGCGATCGCGGTCTCCACATCGATGGTGGAAACCCGGGCGGTCGGCTGATAATTGAAGCCGCCCTGCCGCCCGATCGATTCTATTCCAAAGCTCTTTAGTCGCGCGATCGCCTGTGCTGCATTTTGTGCAGCTCCCTTGCTGTAGATTGGATAGGCGTTTGTCAGGACGTGGCTGCCCTCAAGCTTGAGATCGCCACGAAACAACCCATTTGCGCAGGCGTGATGGCGGAAATCTGCTTCTGCCTGTTCGGTCGACGTGACCGTGCCGGCAATGACCTCGACTGCAAAATACTCGCGCTCGGCAACGCGCCCGTAAAAGTCCGAATAAACGGTCAAGCGCTTCCACGAGCCCTCGTGCGAGAAGTTATAAATGATTGCCTGGGGAAACCCGCGCTCGCCAGCAAAGCTGAAGTACAAAGTTATAAGCGTGATGGTCTTCAATGCGGAGGCCTGTCCGTTGCCGCATATCCGTTCGGCAACGTTAATCGGCACCGTGGAAACAATCCTGTTCCCGCCAAGGCTCTCACCGTCGAGCAACAGCTCGTAACCGCAAACTGTCTTGTGAAGCTGACGGATTTCAGCCGACAGCTTGAAGACAACGCCACAGCTTTCGAGCCTCGACACGGCTGCGCCATAAAGCGCCCCAAAGCCTTCCCGCGGACGTGCCATCTGGCGGTTTTTCGGCCCGGCCGCTCCCTTGCGCTTCAGCAAGCGGCGCAAAAGATTGATGAGCGAAGCATATTCGGCGATCCAGAGCATGCGCTTGCGCGCGAGATCAAGATCGATCTCTTCTGCATTGATACCGTAAAAGCGCCGCATGTAGGTTCCAAGCCCCGACCGGTGCAGGAGATAGGCGCCGATCCAGTAACGCGCAAAGTCTCTCGCATTCGCCATCCGGCGACAGAATATGCGCGCGTAAAGGACCGAGGCGAAAATCCGGATCACTCCAATTGGACCCGCCCCGAGAATGTCATCGCGTATCGAAATCGGATAGACGGTCACCTTTCCCTGCGGGTTTAACCTCCCCCAGGACGGTTTGATCGGCACATAATGTTCAAGAAGCTCCGGGAAGTGCCGAAGCAAAGGGGAATCGTCCTGAAAGATCAAACTGCCGACGTCGAACGTGTAGCCTTCGGCCGAAGACCAGTCCATGTGGTTTCCGCCGACGTGATCGTATTCGTCAACGACGACGACACGGTTCCCCTCAGCCGAAAAGATCGACGCCGCGACGAGGCCCGAAATGCCGGCGCCAAGCACGATAACATCAAATTGCTGCACTGCGGACATGCGTGAGGAATGATGGCTTACGTCATCCATTGGTCGCCCCCGAACTGTCCTCCCAGTAGAACGAGACAGTATAACGCAATTAAAAAAGAGTCGACATCTCAAGCACAACGTCGGCAGAACAATAAGCACGTGAGTAGTTTTTGCAACGCTTCTGCACCGCAAAATAAAATATAATTTTGCACTTGATGTACACCAAATAATGCGGCAGAATTTTTGCGGTTGCGAATTCAGGGAAACAGCCTTGCTGCAGTGCATTCACTGTAACAACACTGTCGAAAGACAGGCAGGGCTGATCGACGGCAAAGGGTTATCCAGTGCTGCGGCAAAGCCTCGCCCATCTCCTTCACGGTCCATTGGACGGCATAGATCTAATCTCAACAGACGTGTTCGACACCTTGCTCTTGCGCCAGCCGCGATCGCAAAGATCGCGCGTAATGCAGGCCGAGCAGCGCTTTGCTCGCTTGCTGCGGGACGAGGGAACTTTAATCAGTGCGGAGCATCTGTTTCGAACCCGACAACTGGCTGAGCGGTTTGCCTATCGCGCGCTCAACGTCGGCGGCGGTGCTGGCGAAGTCCGGCTCGTCGACATTATCCACCGCCAACTCTCCATGCTTGGCCTGCCCGAACGGCTGATCGAGCAGCGCATCTCACTCGAGATGGCGATTGAAAAGATTTCGCTATCCGCAAACGAAAAGCTCGCCAAGGTATTGCGCCTGCATCGCCAGACCGGCATTCGCATCGTCGCCGTTTCCGATACGGCACTGCCGAGACGCCAACTCATGGAATTGATCAACTACTTTCACGGTCCGGGTCTGATCGATAACGTCTATTCGAGCGCCGACATCGGAGAGAGCAAGCGATTTGGCAGGCTGTTTTCACGCGTTCTCGAAGAGGAAGGCGTTGCAGCGTCACGCTTGCTGCATCTTGGTGATGATTTTCTTGCCGACTGCGCCGTGCCGAGAACCATGGGCATCCATGCCCTGCATCTTCCCAAGGGGCGCCTGAGGCGGTTTGCCACACGCGCCGACGGTGCCCGGGCCGAAGCCATGCGTTGCGTTCGCAAGGGGATTATGAGACCATCGGGCCGAATGCCTGACCTGGCTGATCGCGCAGCCTTCGGGCGGGAAGTGTTCGGGCCAATTGTTGCGCAGTTTTGCCTTTACATATGGCTCTATGCCAGGGAAGCGGAAACGCAGAAAAATGCCGCGTTGCTGTTTTGCGCACGCGGCGGTATCGGTATCAGGGAAGCCTTCGAGAAGCTGGTTGCTAAGCTTAACCTTCCGCTTGAAATCCGTCGCGAAAACATCCTCATCTCGCGCCTGGTGGCGGCGCGCGCAGCACTCATGCAGCAAAGCCCCGCCGTCCTCGATGAACTTGGCCGGGAGTTTAAGAAGAACACCTTTGCCGATGTCGCCAATGCACTTGGCGGCTGCACGTATGAACTTTCCGGTCCTTGGCAACTTCCCTTCGACCCAAGCCACTTCTTTGCGATGATCGACACCCCTGAAGGCCGTGTGGTGCTCGACGACATTGCGAGACAGAACGAGCTGTTCGAGCGCCATCTGGAGCAGATTGCCGGTGATGTCTCGCGTATCATTCTCTGTGACACTGGTCTTTACGGGAGCACGCAGCGTCTTGTTGCTGCCGGGCTGCCCGAACGGACATTCGAAACGATCCAGTTTGCAAGGTGCAACTACAAGGGCCTTAGCGACGATCACTTCCCACAGGTAACGGGATTGGTCGTCGAGGAAGACCTCTATAACCCGCTAAGGATCGAGACGGTCATCCTGCGCTACTGGCAGATTATCGAGAGCCTGTTTGAACCTGCAATTCCCTCCGTTCGGCATTTGAGTGAATCTGGCGATGGAACGGTCTACAGCAATGCCGGCAAGATCGCTTATGGAGAGCTTGATCCTGCAGATGGAAATCTACTGCTTGCGGGCGTCCTGCAATACATTGATCGGGTCGGAAATGGCGCCGAGATCATGTCGGATGCCGACCTTGCCTGGGGGCGGCTTAAGCAAGCGATCACCAATCCTCGGGCCTTCGATATGATGGCACTGGGTGTCGGGGCCCGCTCCGTCGATTTTGGCCGTCCGGAAAGCGTCTATGTGCTGAAGCAATCGGGCGCCCCGGATCTTGCGAAAAAACTGACAGCCGTCAAATCTCAGCTTTGGCGAGAAGGCGCAATAGCGCGCGACTTTCCATTCCTGAAGACCGCACTCTTACCTGCCCTGGAGATGGCGCACATTGTAAGGGGAGTGTCGGCACGCCTCAAATAGCCGAACTACGACATGGAGGAACGTTGTAGGATCAGTTGCCGGATCGATCCGGCTCCAAGCAGACATCACGCGGGAGGATGACTGAGTGCAAGGGCGCGCGAAAAACCCCGCACGGCCTTTCACAAGAATATGCGTCGCGGCCTTTCACCGCGACGTGGCTGGAGCTCAGGATTTCGGAGTGAGACATGCTTGCGGTAAAGGCAATCAAGGGAGCTGGTTGGCTCGTCTTCTCGCGCTTTGTCGGACGAATAATCGACTTCTTCACCCTGCTTGTTCTTGCTCGCATTCTGACGCCTGCCGATTTTGGACTTGCTGCACTAGCCACATCGCTGGTGATGGTTGTCGACACCATGCTTGAGGTTCCCGTGACCCAGGCCCTCGTGCGTCTTCCGACCATCGACAAAAGCCATCTTGATACCGGTTTTACGGTTGGTCTCATGCGAGGCGTCGTGATTGCAACCATCGTTTTGGCAGCCGCTTGGCCCTATTCGTGGATCAATCACGACAGCCACCTTGTTCTCCTCGTTGCCGTCCTTGCCCTTGGGCCCATTTCGAGAGGACTAACCAGTCCGGCGATGGTCAATTTCGCGCGGCAGCTCGGATTTCGCCAGACGTTTATTCTGGAAGCATCCGGCAAGCTGACTGCGGCCATCATCGCGATGCTCGTGGTCCTGAGTGGTGGAGCATACTGGGCCATCGTTGCCAACTTCGTGATCGCCTCCTTTGCGTCAACGGTTGCATCCTACATTCTTGCTCCTTACCGTCCTGCCATTTCCCTGGCGCGCCTGCCTGACTTTGCCGGCTTCATCGGCTGGTTCTCGTCGGCCCAACTGGTCTCAGCGCTCAACTGGCAGTTCGATCGGTTCCTGATCGGGGCGCTTGCGGACCGTCCGACGCTTGGACGCTATGCAGTGGCGAGCGACGTTGCAGTCATTCCCACACAAAGCCTCATTGGCCCGGCGCTGCAGCCTGTCATGGCCGCATTCTCGCAGATTAACGCAGATCGCGCGCGCGTACGGCAGGCCTTCTTGAAGGCGACGCGCTTTGCCATGTTGATCTCAGCCCCCGCCTGTGTGGGGATATCTTTGACGGCAGACCTTGTGACCGACCTCCTGCTCGGCGCCAAATGGGAGCATGCAGCACCCCTACTCAGCCTGCTTGCCCTCGCTGTGGCGCCAATCCCCTACTTCCAGACGCTTTCATCGGTTAGCGTTGCACTCGACCGACCGCATGTGATCTTCCGTTTGAATGCTGGCGATCTCTGTTTCCGCGTGCTTCTGATTTCGATCGGGTTTTATCTGGGTTCGGTCACCGGTGTGAGTATCGCGAGAATTGCTCTGTCGACGCTCATGTTCGCCTTCTACCTCAATGAGGCCCGCCGATTGCTCGACCTTGGTATTCTGGATCAACTGCAAAATCTCTGGAAGGTGGCAGCCGCCGTCATCGCAATGGCGATTGTCCTCTGGCTTTTGCGGGATGAATTGGCCGGGCGAAACTATCCGCATGTGGCGGAGCTCGCATTTGTTATTGCCGCTGGGGCAGCAGCCTACGCAGGTGCCCTGTTGCTGCTCGGTGTGAGGCTGATCGCAGGTGGAGGCCGGCTTGAGCTCATTGATCGATGAGTGTTCACCGGGGTGGTTCCTGGTTGTGTTTAGCCAAGCGATGGATGATCCATTGCTCTTCTCAGTCTAACTCACCCTTGGACTCCATTTTTCCACCCATTTTCATCCAATAAGGAAGAGGGAGACGGGAAAAGTCACAGCGGGAGGTGCCCCGCCCGATGGGCGGAGTCTCGATGAGCCTTCATCCGACGGCGAGCTCTCGGGAGACGTTCGATCGCCAACCACCGTCGCCGGCACGAACATCGCCTGCTGCGCGCAGGTCTTGGTAGAGCCACGAGAGGTCAGCCCAGCTTCCCGACGCCAGACGTTTAGCAAGCCGCGATTGACGCATCAGCGCCGAGCAACTGCCGAGATGTTCACGTCGGATTCTGCGCTCTTCGCCAGAATCGGCGCCTTCTCCTCGTCAGTCCAATTCCGCCGCGGGCGCCGACCGGTAATCACCTCGATCCGACGATACTTGCCCTCATGCCTGGCTTCATGCATGGCTTCATCCATGACTTCAAGCATGGCATCAGCGCGATCTCCAACCATCCCGGTCCGCTCCTCTCGATGAAGGAGCATATCTCGCGACCTCAATCACAAAAGAAAGGTGGGCTGTTCGTCGCGCCCTCTGCTCATCGAGGCGGGAGCGAAGAAGAGTCGTCGGATGCATGCCGTCTTTCTTGAGCGTTTCAACCCCAACTGCCGGTGTCTGCTCCCAATGGCACTCGCCACTCGGACATTCTCGGCAGGTCCTGAAGCCCCCCGCGTTGCGGGCTCGCCAGATAAACACGGAACGGGCCAACAACTGACCAAAGTTTGCACGCAAACTTTGGTCAGTTGCCACGTGCCCGGTTAATGACCGTTCCGACCACATTGGCACCAGCGCGACGCAAGAGCTGAACGGACTCCGAAACCTCCTCGATCGTCGTTTGGCCAGCGCGCGCGACAACAAGGACGGCGTCCGCGTAGCTTGCAAGCGCAAGCGCATCCATGGAATGGCGAAGTGCCGGAAGATCAAGAAGCACGTCGCCGCGTGAGCGTGCTGCTTCAAAGATCCGTCGCACACGCGGATTGCGAAAATCGGTAAACAAATTTGCGTTCGCATCTCTGGAATGGATCGGCAGTACAGCGACCCCACCGACATCCTCGAAGGACAACTGCTCAGGCATCAGCCCCGCAAATGCGGCACCAGCCAAAGAGACAGCCGGCAGATTGTCAGCGCTTGCGCGTGTATCCTCGCCGTCAGAAGCCTTGAACAACGTCACCTGCCGACCGCCGCGACTGATGAGTTGCGCGAGGCTGGCGCACAATGTCGAAACACCAGCACCGGGCGTCCAGCCGACAACGGCAATCACGATGCTTTTTTCATTGCGAAGGCTCGTGCACGCAATTTCGACCGACGTACGCAAGTCACGAATGGCGGCAACGAATTTTTGCTGCTGCGGGCTCGTGATGTGCAACGGAACACCCTCGGCGCCAGGAACATCCGGGACCGAGCCCAGGCAGCGAACCTCCATCTCTCGAGCTAGGTCTTTGGCGCTGCGAACGCGGCGATCAAGGGCCATTCGTACAACGACAACGCCGAATCCGACCAGCAGTCCGAGCACACCGCCCAGCGCGATGATGAGAGATTCCCGTGGAGCTGATGGTCCTAGCGGTGGAAGTGCCGCCCCGATGATACGGGCATCCGCATCAGGCGTTGCAATCGCTGGCAGCGAGCCTGCATGCATTGCTTCGCGCGCTGCATCGACCTGCCTTGCAAGCGAGTCCAGTCGGCCCTGCAATGCTTCGGTGCCAGCGCGCGCAATCTGCTCCTTGAAGGCCACCGTCTGATAAGTGTAACCCGAGACAGTTGCGTTGGCGACGCGGGCCGGCAGCTTCGGATCCGAGGACGAATACTCGATTTCGATGACAAAGGATTGTCCGACGCGACGTGCGTTCAGGCGAGACATGAAGTTCAGGAAGGCCGCCCGGTCAGCCTCATCGGCTTGTTCAATCGTGGCGCTGGCCCTTCCAGGCTCTGTCGAATTGGCTTTTGCGCTATCGGCACCCTCCCGCCCTTGGAACACTGGCAATCCACTCAGCAACCTCGCGATTAAGCCTGGCTGCCTACGGCCAAGCTCCGGGTCGTCCTTCAGGTTCAGGCTTTCAAAGACCGCTGATAGGAGGCGCTCCGATTTTATGGTCTGAAGCTCACTGTCAGCGCGATTAAGATCCAACGTCTGCTGCGCACCTTCGCCGCCAGAGATGGCCGACTGGCGTGGTTCAAGTAGAAGCGTTGCCGTTGCCTGATAGGTTGGCGGCAATGAATGGGCGTAGAGCGCGGCAAGGACGAAACCGGCTGCGCTGCAGACCGAAAGCGCGATCCTGTGACGTGTGCTGAGATCAATCAACGCACGCAACAGGGCGATTGGCCCATCGCCGGCCACATCGGATTGCGTCTCGTTCACCCGCCACAGCCTCGAGGTGACATCAATAGGGCGGGGTCTGTTGAACATCATTCGTGCTCCTAGCGTTCAAGAGGTTTTGGTGGCAGTCTTTGGCGTCGCGATCGCAGCGGCGCGTTCCGGCTCGAGCTTGCCACGAAGAGCGTCGAAGGCCGCCAAAAGGTTGCCGCGGGCTCTACCGCGCCGGTCGATGAAGGGTTCGGGCCAGACGGCACGACTGAAATTGCTGGCGGTGTTGCGGAAGATATGGTCCACCACCTTGGGGAGGCTCATCGTACCCTTGGTCATCATGTAGAGCGGGTTGATAACTTGCGAGTATCCCAGCCGTTCGCCGCTAACCCTTCCGCTCTTCACGCCCATATGGACGCCAAAGGCGAGAGCCGATTTGACGAGCCGGCCGCCGCCCTTGGCAAGTGCCGCTGCAAAGTCACGGTCCTCCAGCCACCCGTATAGGACCAGACGCTCGTCGAAGCGGACGTCGCCAATCGCAGAAAAACGGAAGGCCATGTTGCAGCCATAAGGGCTGAACGGTTCCGACCACGTGGCGTCAGCTTCCCCTGCCTCGACCAGATCAACCGCGTCTTGAAACGAAATACCCGGCCCCTTGATGCCATCGGCAAGGACGTGGCCTGTAAAGCCCACAATCTGGCTTTCGTCACGAAATGTCTGTATTGCGCTGGCGAGCCAGTTCTTATCAGCGATGAAATCATCATCGAAGAATGCGACAGCTTCGGTTCCTGGTCTCACGTGTTTCAGCGCGGTGTTGCGTTGTGCGGCAAGCCCGGGACGACCCGTGATGATTGTCACGTCTGGATGGCCTGCCAGATCGCCAGCATCTGAAGCATCGACACAAGAAACAATCACTGCATCTGGCTTCAGGCTCTGTGTCGACAGGAGATGGCGCACGCTCGCACTGACGATATCGGGACGTCCGCGGGTTGCGAAGACGACGCTGACATGCGGCCAACTCGGATCGACCGATCTGTGGCTGCAGACCTCGGTCGTTGGGTTTTCGAGGAGCTCGATATAACCCGCTGCTGTTTTCTCCCAGGAGAATTGGCGAACCCGCTCGCGTCCTTTCTCCACCAGATCATCTCGAAGCTGCACGGATGCGTGAAGCAAGCGTATGCGCTCAATCCACTCGGCCGGTTCAAAAGGAGAAGCGACCAGGGTCGCATCCCCACAAACCTCCGGCATGCTCGCACAATGCGACGAAACGACGGGACAGGATCTTGCCATTGCCTCCACGATCGGCAGTCCGAAACCTTCCGTCAGCGAAGGAAATGCAAGACAAAGCGCGCGGTCGAAGAGATAGGCAAGGTCGTGGTCGGATACACGCCCGAGAAAATGGACATTCGGCTGACGTTTGAGGGTTTGCTCGGCAAATATGCCATCGCCCCCGCCAGCAATGACGACATCAAGGCTCATCTCATCAAGCTGGGGCGCGATGTCAATCAAGAGCGACAGGTTCTTGTGACGCGCACGCGATCCGAGAGCCAGGACAAACGGTCGGCGCAGCCTTCCCGAGGCCATCATCTTCGGGGCTGCTTCGGCAAGCGATGGGTCCCAAAGCAGCGCGTGCTCGTGTCCGTTTGGAAGAACGGCAATCTCCGACAAGCGGATTGGCAGGTGACGCGCTATCTGTCGCGCGGCCGCATGGGACACGGTCGCAACACGTAGAGACCGTCGCACCAGCAATGGCTGGAGAGTGTGATAGAGAGCACGAAACGATCGGCTGTAACTCTGTGGTGCGGCAAAAATGTTTGCATCGTGGATGCATACGATCTGCTCGATCTTTGCCGCCGGCCCCGTGTTGCAGAGATTGAGGAGCCTGCGATTGCCACTGAGAAACGGCAGCTCGATCTGCTCCCAGGCATGACCGTTCAGTTGGCCGCCTTTTTCAAGTCGCATACGCCGCAACGACAGCTCTGGCGTTCTGACTGGCGCGATCACAACTGATCCGCCCGACTGTGCAAAATCGTCCATCGCATTGACGACATTATGCGCGTATCGCTGGACGCCCGTTATGTCATGCGTGAGAAATCGGCCATTGATTGCGAATTCGCTTGCGCTCATTCAGAAATCTCCTGGCGACCGCGACCTGTCGCGGTACCGATTGAAAGCATCAAATCACTTCAAGCTTCTTGATCGCCGCCGCATAAAATCAGGGCATAGCCAGCCGCACCTGCCTTTTGAGCGTGCGCCGCAGTGCTGAGATCAAGTGGAGGGGCGCGATACCGCGCCGCTTAAGGTTTTAGTAGCTGCCGCGCGAGCGCAGGACAGCCGGAATTGTCTTCAGCATGATCGACAGGTCGCCAAGAACACTTTGTTCTTCGACATAGCGAACGTCGAGTTGAACGCGGTCTTTATAGCTCGTGTCACTTCGTCCACTGACCTGCCACAGTCCCGTTACACCGGGACGAACTCTGATGTAGTCGGCGTAGTGAATGCCGTAGAGTTCCGCCTCGCTTGCAACGATCGGCCGCGGTCCGACAAGGCTCATCTGGCCGCGAATGACGTTGAAGAGCTGTGGAATTTCGTCAACGCTGCTTTTGCGCAAAAGTGCGCCAAGCGGAGTGACACGGGGATCGTCTCTGAGCTTGCGCGTTGCGTTCCATTCCGCCCTGAGCGAAGGATTCGCCGCCAGATGCCGGCTCAATACCTCGTCTGCATTTTTTACCATTGTCCTGAACTTCAAGCAGGGGAACATGACGCCGTGCCTGCCGATCCGCCGGTGAGCGATGAATATCGGTCGCCCCTGCAGGATTAATAGGACGGCGACGAGCATCAGCATCATCGGGGCCAGGACGACAAGGCCAATGCTCGCAATTGTTGTATCAATTGCGTATTTCATACCGTCCATCACAGAGGAACGGTTTTCATGTCCGAAGATATCGGACCTTCGGGAGGTCGCTCTGCGAGAGTGCAGTGGCGCCTTGCTGAACCTGTCGAAATTTCGACCGAGATCAATTTCCCTCATCTGCGTACTCCCCTCGTAAACAACTTAGACTTCGGGCATGTGCAGACAATGCCGTCATGGCATGCACAAGAAAGCTAACAAGTATTAAACGATTTGACAATAATTTTATTGCGCTGCACTATATAACTGTGCAGCGCGGGAAATGGACATCACTTGTTGATCATATTTCTGTCTTAACTGCCTAATATAGTTGCCGATAGTCTGATTTTTAATCGAGAAATCGGCAAGAACTGCGCCCGCAATGCACGCCACGATAATTCCGATTGTTGTATCTCGAGGACTTGGCGTGCGAGTAGCAATTATTCATTACTGGCTGGTTGGAATGCGCGGCGGCGAGAAGGTTCTCGAAGCACTGTGCGATATATTTCCCACAGCCGACATCTATACACATGTTTGTGATCTTGCGGTGATTTCCGACAAGATCAAACAGCACAAGATACAGACGACGTTCATCGGCGGCCTGCCTTATGCAAAACGGATGTACAAGCGCTACCTGCCGTTGATGCCAATGGCGCTCGAGCAGATCGATCTCGGGGCCTACGACCTTGTTGTCAGCAGCGAGTCGGGACCGGCCAAAGGCATCATACCGACATCGCCGGCCTTGCATCTTTGCTATTGCCATTCCCCGATGCGCTACATCTGGAATATGTACAACAAATACTACGACAGTTCCGGCCTGATGACGCGAATGATGATGCCGCCAATGGCGCACTATCTCAGGACATGGGATGTCGCGACCGCCAATCGCGTCGATGATTTTGTCGCCAATTCGACAACCGTCGCCCAACGGATCAAGAGTTATTATCGCCGGGAGGCAACCGTCATTCATCCTCCGGTCGACACCACAGCGTTTCGCCCGGTCCCAGCCTCTGACGTCGAGGACTACTATCTCATGGTCGGAGAGCTCGTCAGTTACAAGCGACCCGATCTGGCCGTCGAAGCCTTTAACCGGATGAAAGCCAAGCTGGTTGTCATCGGTGGTGGCGAAATGCTCCCCCACCTCAAGAAAATCGCTGGTCCGACCGTCTCCATCCTGGGCGCACAGCCTTTCGACGCGCTTAGGCATCACTACGCCCGCTGCAAGGGCCTAATCTTCCCCGGCGAAGAGGACTTTGGGATCGTGCCCGTCGAGGCGATGGCGAGCGGACGACCGGTCATCGCCTTTGGCCGGGGTGGGGCAACGGAGACTGTCGTAAACAACAAGACCGGCGTTTTCTTTCAGACCCAGACGGTCGAGGCACTGATTGATGCCGTCGAACGTATGGAACGTCTAGATTTCAACCCAGCGGACGCCGTGTCTCGCGCGGCCGATTTTCGACGGGACGTCTTTGTGGATCGCTTCCGGACCTATGTTGCGCGGGCAACTGGCGCCACACTGGCGGTATCGGCCTGACGTACCGACGAATTGCCAAGATATTTTCAACTGGAGCAACAGGATGCGGCTTTCCTCCTTACGCGAAGTGGTCCGAGGGCGCGGTCTTTCGGACAGAAGCAATGAAAGGCCGAGCTGCAAGGCAGCGGTTTCTGCGGCATTTTTGGCGATTGCCATTGGAGCTGGTACGGCCCATGCCGGTGAGGAATATGTGCCGGGGCCGCAGGACACCTTGAAGGTCCGCGTTTACGAGTGGCGCCCAAGTACGGGCACCGCATTCGAATGGGCCCCTTTGACGGGAGATTTCGTCGTCTCCTCCGCGGGCAACCTATCGCTGCCGATCATCGGCAATGTCCCGGTGGCAGGCAAGACACTCGAGCAGATATCGGAAACGATTGGAGAGCGCCTCCAAAACGAGGTCGGCTTGCAGAAGCGGCCAAGTGCTTCGGTCGAAATCTCTTCATATCGCCCGCTTTTCGTGACCGGGCTCGTGGCAAGTCCGGGCAAGTATAATTACAGCCCCGGCCTCACGGTCATACAGGCGCTCAGCATGGCGGGCGGGATCGGTTCGACCGACGCCAGCATGATCAGCCTGCAGCGCGATGCGTTGTCGAGCAAGGGCCAAGTGCGGGAGCTGGAAGCCGAACGACTTGGACTTGTCGCACGACAGGCGCGCGTCGATGCGGTCTTAAACGCAGCCTCATCCGTCGTCTTTCCCCAAGAGCTGACGTCGAGGTTCAACGAACCGCGATTCTCGAAAATGATGGAGGAGGAACAGTCCCTTTTTGAGACCCGCGAGCGCTCGATGATGACAGAGATCGACGCGCTGAACCGGGCCAAAGTACTCGCCAACAATCAGATCGACGCGCTGAAGGAGAAAGCGGCCTCGCTTGCAAAACAGATCGATCTGGCAAGCAAGGATCTGAACACGGTCAACAAGCTTGTCTCACAAGGGCTGACAGTGTCGACCCGCCAGCTCGGCGCCAACCAGACTGTCGCTGAACTCGAAAGTCGCAATCTTGACGTTTCGTTGGCCACACTGAAGACCGAGCAGGATCTTGCCAAGGTCGATCAGGATATTGCCGACGTCCACAATCGCTATCGTGTCAACGCGCTGACGGAGGCAGCCGAACTGCGCGACCGGTTTGCTTCAAACACCGAAAAAACCAAGACGGCAGGTGATCAGCTAAAGAACCTTGAGGTCCGCGCCCCATCCGCGATGGCCTCTCTGGCAGAGGAAAAGGCTCCCTACACCTTCCTGATGACGGTCAACCGGATCATTGACGGCACTATGCAAACGCTTGTCGTGGGCGACAACGATCCCGTCATGCCCGGTGACATGATCAGAGTTCAGCAGCGGGAAGAGCCAACGGTTACCTCGACGGACGTCAGCAGCAATTGACCTGCTGGTTGTTGCCGCTCTGGGAAACCCAATTTGAACTTGCCTCAGCAGAGGAGATACACAATTATATCCGGTTAGGGGGATTTCGATTGGGAGGTCGGAGCAACCGATGGGCTGGGCGCTTGTAATCTCATTTCTGATCGGCGCTGTCTGCGCGTTGCGCGTGCCGGTCTTGATCTTCACGCTGATTGTTCTTGTCGTGATGATCGCCTATGCGGGTGTCAGCTACTTCGCCGGCAGCCCGCTTGTGAACGCGTTTGCCTGGGGCTTTGTGTTCGCTGTGGTGCTCGAAGCAGGCTATGTTTTTGCCCACGTGGTTCTGCATGCATTCTACGCGCGGCGGGCCAGCGACACTGAAAAGCGGGCGCCGCAACAGGCACAACCGAAATATCCTGCCGACTAGCCCACCGATTTGGTAAGCAGGCATCGAGCGCACCGCTCCCGCCGGGTGTTCTAGCAAGATGATCCGACCACGATCAAGGAAGGGATGTCAGGCGTAGTCCGCATTCTCGGGGAGCTTATTGGATACGACGAGGATGGAATCCCGAGCTGATGGTGATCGCCACTTCCGCCATCGTTGCAGACCTGCGGATGAACTAGAAGGATGCGATTGGGAATTGTCGCCGATCCAATCATCCGCCTGGTGTCCGGGTCCGCATGGCACTGGCCAGCTGGTGCGGCAGGCGCGGACTGAAGTCCATCTGTCGCCCCGGGAAATCGATCGGACATCATTCCCATCGAGACCGTGATATGGCGCGTGCCCCAAAAACGTCGGGCCTTGAGCGGAGGCGTTTGACCTTGATCGCATGGCCGTGGGCGTGCCCCTATACTGGTCTGCTCTGCCCGGCGAAGTCGGATTGCGCCCCTGTCCTGGCCTCCTTCGCCAAACGGGCGAGGGCGAGCTGCTCCGCCTTTGCCATCCCGAATTTCAGCCTGTATCCCGCGCGCTTGAGGCGCTCGCTGGAAAAGCGCATGCGCCACAGCGGATTTCTGATTGGTAGCGTGTGGAAGCGCAGGAAGTCGTGGAGCCAGTCGATCAGCCATGGGGCGCTGACGACACGATAGCGACGGTCACCACTTGCCGCGAAGGCCTTGCGCATGAAATCGATGTGACGTGGCATGTCGCGATCGTCTTCTGCCAGATTGTATGTCTCGACCTGCCCGGCTTCGCCCCTGCCCGCCAGTCCCTGTTCGATCGCCCAGATGAGCGCATCGGAAACATCGCCGACATAGATGTGATGGGAGTGGCGATGGGAAGCGAGCATGCGCTTGAAAAGGCTCCAGTCGCGCACGCCGATGATCTGGCCGATGTCAACAACAACGGCTGGCCTCAGCACCACGCAACGCATCTGGTTGGCGACGCGCATGAGCGCCCTCTCTCCGGCAAGCTTCGTGCGGCCATATTCGCGAACATAGTCCAGCGCCCAGTATTGCGAGGCGACGTCTCGATCGATGGATAGAACGGGCGAGCTCTCCGAAATTTCGGCCGATCGACCACTGCCGTAAACAGCGATTGAGCTCGTGTAGCAGAAGGCCCTTACGCCTTTGTCCTCGGCAGCACGCGCCAGGCGTTCGGTCCCGCCTTCGTTGAGCGCCCTCATGCGATCCTTCTTTCCCATTTCGGCCGCCAGGTGGATCACCCCGCTGCAGCCTTCGACGAGCCAACCAAGATCCCCATCGCTGGCAAGGTCTACCTTGCGCCATTCAAGCCTTTGGTCGCAGGATTCGGGCGTGCGCGAGGTCGTCGCTCTCACCCGATAGCCGCGTTCAAGCAAGTCGGTCACAACAAAGCGGCCAATCCGGCCGGTTGCGCCGGTTACTAGAATGGTTTCACCCGGCATGAGCCATCACCTCCGCAAGAAACGGGCGCTGTAACCTGTCTTTCAAATGGTCGGCGAGACGAATTGCCATGGCGACGATCATCTGCGTCGGATTGCAATGGCCGGCTGTCGGGAACACCGAGCTGCCGGACACAAACAGGCCTTCGACGCCGTGTACCTGACAATCGACGTCGACAACCCCTTTGGCCGGATCGCTCGACATGCGCGTTGTGCCGGTCGGATGAGCGACGTCCACGAAGCTTGCGGGGATTGGTGCCTTGTCGCGTACCCAGTCGGCCAGAACAGGCTCCGGAAACCCTATCCTGGAAAGTTCGGCTGCGACGAGTTCGCCCATACGGTGCATCGTGCGGGCCTCGTCCGGGTGGCTACGCCAGTCGACCTTCGGCAGACGCATACCGAAGCGATCCCGGCGATCCGAGAGGCTTATGCGGCTGTCTTCATCAGGCATCTGCTCACACATGCAATCCAGCGTGAGCTCCTGCAGCTTGCGCGGCAGGCCATTTCGCGCTCCGAAATAGTCGACAGCCCCCTTAACCATTAAAGGGACGTTGCGCGCGACACTGACGACATCGGCTGGCAGCCGAGGTTTTCGAGCGGCCAGGCGCCGCAATGCGTCCCAGGGGTCGTCTGGCGCAAGCACCTCTCCGAGCCAGCCTGCGCAATTGAGCAGACGCTCTTCTCGCTGAATTTCCGGGCTCAATCTGAGACCCGCACGGAAGAAACGACCGCGAACATTGTAGCGTCCGAACCTGCGTCGGAGCGCCTCCGAACCGGACAGGGCGAAAAACGCCGTTGGACCACGAAGATGGTCCATCAGGTAGCGGCCGACCCGGTCATGATCATTGCCGAGCGCTTTGCGATCTTGCTCATGAGAGTTGAGAAGGATGCGGGCATTCTCGATGCCTCCAGCGCAGAGCGCGACCGAGCGGGCGACAAGATTGTGCTTTCGTCCGTCTCCTGTGGCAAACTCAAGCCCACGCGTTTTGGTGCGCTTGTCGTTTGCCTCTACCCGCAGCGCGGTCGCCCCCGTCACTAATGTGACATTGGGGCCGAGATATTTGGCGATGTGCCGCCCAAACCGCATGTACTCGAATGGATAAGTTTCCGCGTCGTCCCTGCTGAACTGCCAGAAGAAGGGCAGCAGCAGGTTGGCGGCGACCTCTCTCTTCGGCGCATTGCGTCGTGCGATCGACCAGAAGCGTTGGTCACTGTAGCCGCTGCCAAGCACAAGTCCGAGATGGCCCGTGCTGCGATCCATGTACGGGTCGAGTTCCTGCATAGTGATCGGCCATCCCGAATTCTCAACCCAGTCGCGCTGCTCGAAATCGATGGCGTCGAAGGGACCGCACCGACCGCCCCAGGTATGTGAGCTGCCGCCAAGGATGCGGTTTCGCACCGACCATTGGTCACGGACCCGCAGGCGCCCGATATTCTCGATATCATTCAGCGCGTCAATTTCTGGATCACGCCTCTCACCGCCGCTCTCAAGAAGCACAACACTCAGTCCTGAATTAGAGAGCTCGCGCGCTAACGTCGCACCGGCCGGTCCGGACCCAACAATGCATACGTCGCAACGAAGTAACGGGACAACTGTTTCGCTGGGCTGCAGATCGAGAATTGGCATGGCCCATCACCTCCTGCGGTGTACAAATTTGGCAGAGCGTTGCAGGCATTCTCCAGCGATTGGCCGGCCCGATTGCCGATATTGCTTGCGAAGGATTTTCGATGTCATTTCAATGAGCCTCGGCCGTCCAGAATTAAACCTCCTTGCAACAAATAGGGTCAGCCCGATCTTCTAGGCGCGGGCAGACCGCTTTGTTGGCGGAGCGGGAGCAACGGTGCCGTAGCCTCGGACATGACTTCCGGGCGGCTGGCAGCCAGACCCGCCAGAATGAAAAACAGGAGGCCAAGGTCGACCGTGGGACCGGCAACAACGGACCCCGCAAGGAGGCACAGGCAGCCGTTGCGGGCAGCACTCCTGACATCGGCAATAAAACTTTTGGGAACGGCGCTGCGTCCTGGGCCAAGGGCGGTAAGCGTAAACAGGAGAATAAAAAGTGCACCAGGGATGCCCACGTTCGACAGGACCGCGACCGGGAAGCTCGACGTCCGCGCGGTGCCCAATCCAGCCCCGAGGCCGTAAGTGTCGAGAAAGTTCTGAAGGCCGCTCGTATTCCAAGATCCGCGCGTTAGGGCTGAACTGGAGGTAGATTTGCTCAGAACAAGGAGGTCCACATAGCTGTGAACGGCATCGAAAATGCGGTCCTGTAGGACGACGATCAGTCCGACAAGCAACGCTAAGACCGGGGCAAGAACTGCCACTGCGGCGCTGTTGCTACTGTCGGCTCCGACGCCACTGCGCAGCACGGCCGTAATATAGAAGATTGCCAGGCAGACCGGCGCCGCAACCAGCCCTGTAGACGACGTAGAGGCAACGATCAGAACCATCGAGATCATGGCCAACGGGCCGGTCCAACGCGAATATCGTTGGCAAAGCCACATCGTTGAGGTGAATCCGAAAGCACCCAAGGTGGTTCCGGCAAATGCGGAGGCCTCCGGCCACGAACCTACGATGCGTTTGAAACCATTGACCTTGTCGTTGTCGTGAAAGGTATACTGCGCATTGCGGATGAACTGCAGCATATCCTGGCCGCCAATCGCGCCGGTAACGACGTCGACGAGCGCAAAAAGGACGTTGAATGCGGCATAGGCTATCAAGCCAATTGCGATCGTTCGGTAGCCGTCGATCGTCGAACCGACAGCCACGATCAGCATGAAGCAGACCAAATCTGCGGCAAGGTAAACCACTTGGGTCAGGTTGCTGGTGACAGGTCCGAGCGGGACCACACCGCGGGTCAACGGGTGGTCAGACAAGCCAAGAGGGACGATCGTCGTTGCGTCGGCAAACAAACGCGGCAGAAAGTAGGCAGATAAGGTGCCATAGACGACAAGGCAGGCGAGCCAGAAGCCCGGACGGCCGAACTGTATGGCGTCAAGCAGTGGAGTGTTGGACTGTCTATTGCGCATGGCAGCGAGCGCAAGAAACGCCAGGAACAGATGGGCTGGCTGAACACTCGAAGAACCGACAATGAATGCGGCCGCCGCTCCTAACAGGCTTAGCGTCACGAAGGCCTTGATTGTCGCGGCCTGACCGAGCGCCATGCAGTACAGGCCGAGCGCAATGGTAATGATGCCGATCGGTTCAACGCCCATTGCCAGCCACCCTCACCTGCCTTTGAGCAACTATTGATGGCTTGGCTGTCGCTGCCCTGTCAGACTTCCCTGCGACAAAGCTCCTGAGTTTGAGTGCATGCTTTTCGATGGCATGCCACGAAAATACGGCTAGCAGGATGGTAATCGGGAGCGCCAGCGCGATGTTGAAGTACCATTCGCGATGTTGGGGAAAGAGATGGGCAACCGTCTGTTGAACCGGAAAAGCGTAGAGATAGATGCCGTAGGAATAATCCCCACTGGCAAGAAACGAATGCTTTGGCGGCCGTGTTAGGCCGATCGCCACCGTGACATAGGCAATCGGAAAGGCGGCGAAGTACGGCGCGTAGGGTAGGTTCAGCATCACGAACGACACCACAGCGGCAGCAATCGCACGAGGTGCCGTCACCTTGATGTGCTCGCGGCAGATAAACAGAAGAACACCCACCAGGAAGCTCAAGAGCAGGATGCGACCAGGCAAAGCCCCGTCCATTGGCAGTTCGGCAGCACCCCGCTGCAGGTCGCGGCCGATGACCGCAAGGTGTGCAAGCACAACAACACCAATCAGCAGCGCCGGTCGAAAGACGAGGCCCATCACGGCAAGCACGGTCAATGCAATGTAGCACTCCAGCTCATAGGGAATGGTCCACAGCGACACATTGACGGCGTGATAGTAGGGATTGTCGCGAAACAGGCCGGGCAGCAGATACTGAACATGGCCAACGATGTTGAGAAAATAGGACGAAAACTCCGGATCCGCGACATATCTGGCCAGCGGCAACGTCGTAAAGACCGGTCCAAGAAGGAGCGCGCACAGCGTCACCTCAACAGCAAGTGCCGGTATGAGGCGAAGTGCTCGCAGGCCGAGGAAGCGGGCAACGTTGCGCGTCCGTGACAGACTGGCGCTGACAAGAAAGCCGCTTAGAGCAAAAAAGGCTGGGAGAACGAATGTTATCAGACCGCGCAGCGGCGGCTCGAACAGGAAAACTTCGCCTTCTTTGCCATAGGAAACCGCAAAGCTGTGAATGCAAAGTACAGCGACCGCAAGCAGCACCCTAAGGTAGTCGAAGCCTGTGGTATATCCATTCGCAAACCGCTCTTCGATCGACATGGCATTACTCCCGTCGTTAGCGTTGCAGTAATAATGAATACTACGCTGCGGCGCACAATAGACGCGAACTCAGTATTTGCAAAGTCACATATTGCAATGCGGAAAAAAATAAACTGCAAAGGCTAAACTTTTGAAGGATGGCGGAGCTGCGACGTATTGGTTTGCCTTTCTAGGGGGAAACAAGCCTGCATGATTGCAATATGCGATTGCTTTCATTAGCTTTTTTGAAACATGTAAAGTCCAGCAATGCCGCGCGGCGAGAAAGCAGGAATGCTGCAATGCGCCATGCGAAGGCGCATAAAACGACAGAATCGTCGGATTGGCGGAGATGATTGTGATTCATTTCTGTTGCAAAGTTCCGGTAACCGTGAAACCTTCGAGGCTGTTACTGGAAATAATCATGGCGCGTTTCGTCCAATTAATGCGAGCTCCTGGCATCTACTTGCGGATGTTGGCTGCAACATTTGCGTTCGCATTAATCACATATCTGCATTATGACTCGGTAACATTGACGCTATACTACAGCGTTATTTGCATATTTCTTATGCAGTTTGGCTATATAGGGGGCGTTCTATTCCTTATATGGCGGGAAAGGATACGGAGAAAGGAAAACTAGAGGTTGCGCAGAGAACATCGTTGTGTCGTTTCCGGAAGGAGGAGCCGGCCTTAGGACACACACATTGAAGGATTGATGTGTGATGAAATTCGGAACGAGTGGGCTTCGCGGCCTGTCTGTTGACCTCAAGGGGCAAGCTTCGGCGCTCTATGCCACCGCCTTCGGTCGCTATCTGCTCGACAGTAAAATGGCGTGCCCGGGTGA
>Ga0123341_1000423_pt1 | contig 25219 bp, 22 predicted proteins | sample Turbeapinknodule_FD_89959 | JGI IMG/M metagenome (GOLD analysis project Ga0123341, IMG submission 89959) | Root nodule microbial communities of legume samples collected from Mexico - Turtle bean Mexico pink nodule | ecosystem: Host-associated > Plants > Roots > Nodule | place: Mexico: Nepantla...
ATATATATATATATATATATATATATATATATATATATTGATCTTCTGGTTTCATGTATTTACATATAAGAGTTGGTAATTATACTGTTTGCCCTCACTGATCCGTGGTCTTACATATGTTTAATTCATATGTTTAAATATGTTTCAGAGAAGTGTTTATGAAAAAAAAAATTAGGAAAGGTTAAAGAGATTAGATATGATGAATCAGTGATAACGAGCTTATATAAACAATTTATAAAAGCACTTTTCGTTTGTTTTACTTGTAAAACGGTTGCTTTATTATATAACAAGTCATTCATATTTGCCTTTATTTATTAAAAAGTATATTCTGTAATTTACATAAACATGTACATAATTAAAATGACAAATTTATAAACATATTTTTAATAAAATAAATTCAAAATACTTACTGAAAAGTATTATAAAATAAAAAAATTTATGTAAATTTTTTCATAGAAGAAACCACATGCATATTCAAGGAGAAAGAATTAAGAGGCATGAAAAAGAAGAGAATTTCACTAAAACATGATATACAAAGTAGAAAGTGTTAGATTACAATTGAGGAAATAGTCCTAACTAACATGGTTAGGGTTAACTGGCTAACCTACACAAACTAACAAGTATGAAAAGACTATATTGACACTCAGACCCAACCAGACACCATGTTGTCATCCACTGGTTTTGGACCTCCACAAGATCTTGACACAGATTCAAAAAGCTTTTCGATCTCTGGGGCACATCTGATGAAACTCCGGTTCCAGAAGTTATACCTAGGATTCTGCAATATCACAAGAAAATATTACAAAGAGAGAAGAGAAGTGATTTGGTTAATAAGCTGTAATATGCACCAAAATAGAAAATACCTTGATAAGTTCAATAAAGGTAATGAGGAGGCCCCAGGGATGAGGACGGTTAACAATTAGGCGTTCCAACAAGACTCTAGTAATTTGTTCTTGGATAACTTCCTGCTGTCAAAACATGAGTATATAGTTAAATAATAATTGGAAATATGTCTGACATAGCTTAAGATAAAAGGCATGGCAAGAGTTAGGTGTACCTGGTTTGATTCAGCAAACAAGTAAAGAAGGATGAAAGAAAAGTAGTGTGTGTTGGTATTAGGATAACGCAGTTGGTTGGCAATGGCATTTAGAAAAAGGTAGCGGCCTTCGGTGTCCAAGTCCACGATGAGTGTCTGGAAAATATCCAAAGCAGCACCAACAGAAAATACGGCCAAGGGGAAAGCATTTGCTGAAGATTGTGCATGGGGAGTTCTTCCCTGAAGCTGATGGATTGCCTGTTATACCAAAACATTATTTAGATCTTTGCATTGTGATCATAAATATGATAGGATCTAACATGCTATGCTTAGAACAAAAAACTTCAGCAACTTTAAAACTCCAATTTAAAATGGCAATCTTAATCTATAACAGGTGGTTATTGTTATAGACTCATTAATGCAGAGGCAAATATGAAAAATAAGAGTTTCCCATTTAATGTACCTGCATTCCAACATATAGCACAAGTGAGTTGATTAATGGCACATTGTATCGAGTACCAGCAGAGGCAGCTTCATTGGGTGCGAGAAGCATCTTATCCTTCAGTTCGGACAAAAATGGAGAACTTTGTTGCCTTGTCTGCAAAAAAAGTGATTGGAAACTTATGAAAAAAAAGGTAGGAAAGTAAAAATAGATTGGAGAGAAACAACTAAGGAAATAAAAGGTAGAAAATCTTGACCAAAAAGAATTCACATGTTGTAGACAAGCAACAAATGCATAAAGCATAATCATTCTACTCAATTATAACATAGCAAACCAACTATGAACAACAAACCAATTCGAGGAGGGAAGGGCGGACCTTGAGGTAGTCATCTACATCAGCCTTCATCTGCTTTGCTTTAAGTGCAGCATCAACCTCAGAAAGAATGCGGGGTGATTGGGTAATTTCTTGAAGTAAATCAATCTGCATACAAAAGCACAAGGCAGTAACATCAACTTAAAGCTCCTTAACCTTAACAAAACGTTTAGGGGGGAATCCGAGATTCTAAGACCTTCAAATTAGGAGTAGATGGATCGGGCAGTCTCATACTACGTGGAAATGCACTTAGAATGATATTCCTCATCTGTATGCAACTTGGAGGTATAACATCACAAAAGGTAAAGTGATAGTCACATAGAAACTCGGGGAAGTCATGAAGTAGCACTAAGAGCACCCTAAGTGTCCCTTTGTAGAGGACACGGACCTGATCACAACAGAAAAATTAAAAAAAAAGTGTAGATGTAGAGAAGCATTATTGTGCATAGACCCAGTTAGAAGCTGTTAGAAAACCTATAAGAATTATCCTATAATATATTTGTATAAAATAGATAATAGGATATTTCTTAGAATTTCTAATAAAAGAAAATAATTGAGGCATAGATAGAGACAAACCGGGTCTCCCAGTTCAGCATGCCTCAGAAAGGGCTCCATAAATTGGAACAGGTCTACAAGTAACCGTTGGATATAAGGCCAACCCTTTTGACCATTACCAGTCAACATTTTAGGCATGAAGCTCCTGTGACTTATCAGCTCAAGCCATGCAAAACTGAAGAAACATGCACATAAAGGAACTAAGTTAAAAATACAAAAACAAACGAAGCATTAAAAATGTATATATAAACATACACACACACACATATAAACATGTGTGTGTGTGTGTGTATGCCGTGAGCACGATAAAAAGTGATCTGTAGACATTACAGACAGAATTGTTAATGAGACTAGGCAGAACCTATATATAAATATATACACACACACACACATCATAAAGACTCTACAAGTAAATATACTCACTCAAAACAATGATAAATACTAGCATCAGGACAATTAACATTCATAATCATTCTAACAAATTACTACATTCTGTATTTCACTCGTCAAAGGTACAAAAAAATTGTCCAAAGTCTAACACGATGATACAAGAGAATATAGAAAGTTCAACCAATATAGAGGACACATTATTACAATATGATAAATTCAGGAACATTAAAGGTGGGATAGCTTGCCAAAAGACAGACATCCAACACAATTACATATAGATAGAGATCCACATTTCAATAAAAAGAAAATCGGTAAAATAAGTCATATCATAAACAATAATGAGGAGCATGTCAAATAATGCCTGCTCAGATTGGATTTAAAATGTATTCTTAGGTCAAGTCCGCCTTAATTTTGAGATTGCATTAAGCAACGCGTATATAATCAACCCAAATCCCAACATAATTCACAAACAAAGTTAAAGCGTTTTAAATTTCTGATGAATTCAGAGCCCGCTAATCATTTTACTCAACATAACCTCTTCCACAAAAAAAGGGGCATCATCTTTAGCAAGTAAATATCTGACAAAGTAAACTAGAAGTATATGATCCTTAATCAACAATGTTTATACATCTCTCCACAAAAAATAGGAATTGGAATTCTTAAATGACAGAACAGAAAATAATAGAACAATAAAACAGTCTGCATAACAAAAAAAATAGCATTCCATTACAAGATTGTTAAACCAAAATACAGCAAACTATGAATCAAAAGTAGACATTCCTAACCTGAACGCAGGAACTTTAAGCGGCTGCAATGCATGAAATGCATTGGCAAAAGCAGTCAAAATCTGCAATTCATGAAGCGGTATTAGTCAAGCCTGTTCTTAACTTATTGGGTGATGGAAAGGGGGTTGAAATGCTTTGGCAAAATCAATACAAACAAAATAACCAGCCTAATTGGCAGGTCATTACCAGTCAATAATAAAAGTATCTACTGATAAAATTCCTGACAGTTTCAAATTCACACATGTATGAACAAATTTAATGGTTATAAACAGTTTGAACCCACGTTTGTACCCAAAAAATATACAAATAAATAAACTATTCAAGTAAATGAAAGTAACAAACACCTGAAGATTTGCACCGTCAGTAACAGGCTCAAGGGAACCAAGATCTAGAAGCCAGTTGATGAATAATCTGAAAAGTGGTCTTGGATTAAAAGATGCTTTCTTCTCCTCTGCATCTTTTATAATGAATCTGACAGCAACTGCCAGAATCTATCATAAAGCAATGGGAAGTATTAGACAACAATTATATAATTAGTAATGCCTGGGAGAAAGAGAGACTGCATTAAAACTTTAGTTTATAACACACCTTGGAAAGAAGAAAGGGTTTGTTTGATCCCTGTTCCAGAAACCAACAGAACAGCTAAGATGCTAAAAATACCCAAAAAAAAAATGAGAAAAGAAAAAGATATACAGTTGACAACCTTCAAGATTGAGAAGACAAGCTTTGCATAAATATCAACTGCAAGAAATGACATTGTCTGCAGCTGTTGGGATTGTAGTGACCCTGAATTAATCATTTCAGTGGATAAGCAATGTGCAACCGCAAGCTCCTGGAAAAAAAGAACAAGGAAAGTGGTTAAACTGACAATCCTGGTCGTCAGTAGAAATGAATAGCTAGCATGAAGAAAGAAAAGCCACCAGTAATAGGCGGAAGAATCGATCTGTAAGATCATCCCCCTTCAGCAGGCCATTCTGATGCAATTGCAAGATGAAGTGGGCGGAGACTGTATCATTGGCACCAGGAAGTTCACATATCCTATACCATTCTGTAAACAAAATGGAAACCTACAATTTGTGCATAAAATAAGTAATCATTAGAAGTTCAAAATTTTGTTTCTGGTCCAACACATACATAATTAAAGAAAGATTTGATGCCAATGTCCCTTTGCTAAACAAAGGAAAAATAAAAGGTAAGAAATAAAGGGAAAAAACTACTCAACATCTGAAACTACACGCAACTCAGCATTCTGAGCAAGATCACGCTTACAAAAGCAGTAAAGTCATAACTTGCAAAATATATTTTCTCCTTTTATGAAATGCAATAGTATCAGATTTTAGGGTTTTCAATTGGTTCTACATGACACTTCCTAAGGCTAAAAGGAGCCAGTGAATTTTTCATTTCTTTTTGCATAACTTCACAAGGGTGTGTTTTCAAAAGGCTTACTGTACACCTTTTGTGGACTTGTATTATAACATATGATATGTCTCTAATAAGGTGTTTTCTTTATTTGAATCAGAACTTCAAATAGCTTACGAAAACAAGTTAAATTTTTTTCATTCAAATGAAAAAATAACTTATACATAAGCACTTCATTAAGCTGTCTATCCAAAATGGAAAAAAAATATAAACTCTCACTGTTGTGCTCATTCTTTTATTTCAAGAGCTTATAGATCTTACAAAGACAAAAAAAAGTATTAATTTTTTAGTGCAATTCTAAGGTGTAATTAACTCATACATCAACTATTCTACTCAGTCATAACACAGGTACATTTGGATGAAATAAAATCTTCAATAAAACATTAAAATAAAAGTGGCAGGCGGGAAAAATATAATTAAGCCAAAATGTGAAGCAGTTATGTTGTGCCAAATAGCCAAGCAACAAAATTCACACTAATCTATCAATTTCGACATCAAGATACCTGCTCCCGGAACCCAGCTGGATCTGGTTCAATAGAATCCACGCTGTTGAACTCTTCCCTGTTCGCAGGTAGCAGACCAGGAACCTGCTTTGACACGATGACAAAAATACCCAGATTTCAGGAAAACCAAAAGCAACAACTGATAAAAAAACAGAAGAGAAGACAAAAAGTGCATGAACAATAGTGGCAGCTGAACCACATTGCTCGTGTGACCTTAATGTCTCTTGATTGTCTTGCCTTGTCCTCTTTTCCAGCATTGCCAGAGGTTAGAGCACCAGGATTCTTGATCATTTCAAGAAGTTGTGGTAATGGCTCAGGGCATCCAGGTTTTGTAGCAAGCTGAAAAATAAAATATTGTTAGGAATTTAAGGCACACACTAAGGAATGCAGAGATTCATGTAAATACAAACCTTAGCCAAAGCATCAACAAGATTGTGAAGTTCTGAAATAACTTTAGGTTCCTCGATAACCAGGGTTTGAAGAAGGGAAATGGAAAATTCCGTTGCAGCCTCTGCACATTCACCCAGTAAGTTGCTTCATTATAGTAGTATAGAAAAAGTAAAGCCTAAAAAAATATTTTCTTTGGACATACTGTTCCTTCCTCCATCAATAAGTTTTGCCATATGAACATTGTACTCAGTAAGATTTAGCAATTCACTACGGATGAGGCCAATAGTAGTTTCTTTGTTATATTTCCTTTCTTCTTCTGAGTAAATTACCTACAAGGAGTACACAATGTACAGTTTAAAACAAATCAAGAGCAATTAGGTGTCATTAAATATAAACACTTACTTAAATCATTGAAATCTATGAATATTGGAATAAAAAATAAATATACTGACATTAGTAATTAAATAATTAACTAGCTTAACTACTTTAACTGGTCTTGATGAATTAAATATTTGTTTTTTTACAAGACAAGGAGGGAGGTGTTAGTTTTAGGGTAAATAAGAAACATCTTTGGTAACAATCAAATATTGTTTCCCATCTTCAAATGAATTGTTCTTTATCAGCAAACAACAGACGTTACCTAAATTGTCAAATTTAAGGAATGAGAACAACAATATGCCATTCATAATATGCAATTTTGTAAAACAAAACTACCAAGTATACATAACATACTACAAAATGTAAGTTAAAAAGTGTCAAAAATTAAATTCTAACAATCTATAGAACATTCAACTCATGGCAACTTTTGTGAGTTCAACAGTACATACCCAACTAGTAAGCTCCTTCACAGCAAGCTTGCAAACATCACGAATGGCAGTCAAGATTGCAAGATGAGCAGAGACATGGATGTTGTTTGATGCATTATCGTATAAACCCTTGAAAACCTGTTTAAAAAAACTAACAATTGTCAATCCCATCAACCGAAAGTGGAGGTATCAGAAATGACACGGACAATAAGTATGAAACTATTGAAGTAATCAATTCAAGATAACATATATAGCCTTAACGTTCAGTAAAATTCATCAATAACAAAATTCTCCGCAGGGGAAGCACACCTTTTGAGCCACTGCTAAAGCTGCCTCATCTCGACTAACACATCTAAGTATGATCTCTGGAACCTCAGAGATGACACCCTGAACATCATTAAGAGCCCAAAACAGATATTAAAACAAGTGGAAAAGAAACTATCAAGGTAAAAAAAATGCCAGTAACCGTAATTCATATTAGGCGAAACAGTACAGACTGTATAAGTTATGTGAACCACAGTAAAATACCTGGATTTCTGCATCCCTGGAATCATTGCTGACCATAGCTTCCAACTGAAACCAATGACATAAAGACAGTCAATAAACATCTGAAAGAAACATTGCATCCTAATAATAAAAAAAAATTAATCAACAATCCATAGCACAATTGGTGGTCCTGCTTCAAAAATTATTTTACTGCACCTGCGTGAAAAATTGTAGCTTGATCGGAGATGAAAAGAAAATCAAAACAAAAAATGAAAGAATAACATAAGCAAATTCCATTGAAGCAAAGGTATCATTTTCAAAAGTATATCTTGCAGGAAAACTTATTCCTTTTCAAACACATGCAATTTCCTTACCAGCCATAAGTTAAATTTACAATTTCCATTATCATAAAAGGTTAACCTAACAAGAAAAACCTCAAGAACAGCACCTTAATTTCCATCCTCGGTTGCATTTGCATTTAATCATAAAAAGATAACATAACATAAAAAGACATTCCCAAAATTATCTAAAAAATGCATCAATTCACCAATAACTTCAAAAACCTAGTTACCTAGGGCAAGTCTTCCATCACAACATACACACATAATATGTTATGAAACTTCTCTAATTGGCATGTTTTGCACAAGAGTGCAATGTATATGACAACCAGCGAAATTCCAACATACTCTAAATAATAAAAGCCTGGTATAAATTAATGAAACACACCGTGTAATGAAGCAATAGTAACATTCATTAGTACAATTATATAGAAATAAAATATATTGGTTATATTAACCTTCTATAATGGGATATACACAAAGAGACACAATAATCTGAAAGATTAGCAACAACCTTATGTGCAACAATTTGGAATTTATCTAGGGCATCTCTTGTTGTGAGAGAAGGCTCCAAGAAACTACTTCCAAGGCGCTCCATAGCACCTGATGTGACTAGTGTCTGTGAAGAAGTTCCAGATTCCTGGCCATAAATCACAAACATTTAGACTATAATCATGACATGTTGAAGCAATAATAATGTTTATTTAAAATTCTCACTTTCACATCAGACGAATCCACTGCATGCAACTCAGGCGTGGAAGCAGCTGAAGGAAATGAGGCAACAGACTCTTTCTCCAAACTTAGCTGGGAAGCACTATCAGATGCTCTAATGTGAATTGAGGAAGCACTGAAACATTCAATGCAGATTGTAAATAAATTTGAATTTATAGACCTATAAGACAGAAAAACAGCCATAGAAAATAACAGGTGGGAACCTAAAATGTTGAGCCAAGTTAGACTCTGTCATATCTTCTAATGGTCGAGATACTCCTTCATATCCTGTACTCACAGGGTAACCAGGGTTAACCTGACCAGAGACAGAACCATTCGTGCTAGGAAGACCAGTATTGCCAGATTGACCAGCAACACCAGCAGACATAGAATGTGAGCTCTGGCTAGACTGGTTTTGCCATGGAAGCCGAACAAAGTCCTAATATAAAGGAACAGAAATTAAAACTGGTGTTAATCTCTACAAATCCCAGCAAAAATTGAATACATGCCAAATGCATTTCCTAATATAAATAAACAGAAATTAAACTCTGGTGTTAATCTCTACAAATCCCAGCAAAAATTGAATACATGCCAAATGCATACCTCATATACACGCTGTTGTGACAGTGACAACTGGCCAGGCTTAGGGCGAAGAGGCTCTGGAACACCACCCATAGAACCTTGTGGATACAAATTTGCATCAAAAAATGTAGAACCCATACCTTCTCGATGCTTCCTTCTCAAAGAGAGTTGTTGACCAATCTCTGTATCGATGGTGTTTATTGCCTATAAGATAGCATCACAGACAACAAGCCAGTTAAATTGGATTTATCACTGTAAATGCAAAGTCAGAAGAGAAATGGCAGTTGTAGCCACCACTATCAACCAAATATTTTACTGATGTTACACCTAAAACAATATGTAAAATTAGTGACATGAAATAATAAAATGTCTTGTCGCAATTATAAAAGAATTAAACTAAGAAATATTATTTTTCCTTCAGTAAAAGATTTAAACAGTCTACATAGACCCCAAAAGCAAATACTATATATCAAAAGAAGCTATAACCTACACAATGTACATTGACATTGCGCCTCTTTTTGTTTACTCTTCACATTCATACTTCTTCAAAACAACATACAATCAAAACAAGATAAGGAAAATATAAATGGAGAGCTATGGAGGTACTTCTACTCCATCCCCAATGTGTTTCATCAGTTAACTATAACGCAAAAAAGCATTTCACATAGTAATCAAACAATCACATACAAGGAAGGATACAATTTGATAAATACTCATTCTTACAAACCCAACAATTTTACAGATGTGAGCAATTGGTGGTTCATATATCCGTATCTAACAATATACTTCAGTAATAAACAATGGAGACATCTAAATAATGTCTACATTCTAAAATTAATTATTATATTACCAAATGAAAGAAGCAACAAAAGAATTTTTCACCATTGTTGGCATTGCCACTAATAGCTATAACCACAGATATTTAGCAACTAACCTTATCAGTAGCAGCCTGTTCAATGACAGCACAGCCTAGATCAAGATTATCATTGGTGACAAGTTGCACAGCTTGTTCCAAAATTTCATTAGCAATATTTAGGTTCTGCAGTGAAGTCCTCAATTGACCAGAGATCGATGCCCGTAATGGCTCCTAGAAATTGAGATGCATTAACCAGAAGAAAATAAAACAAAAGTAGCCTAAAAACATAACACTCTAAAAGAATTAGCTAACTAACATATATGCAACAGAATAGATATCATATTTAAGGGCATTACTTTGCAAGTAACATGAGCCAAACTCCCAGCAAGACTTGCGACCATTAAGTGTGCTGCATTTAATATGCGTGTCTCATCAGATTCCATGGCATAATCCTGCATATGATTTACATAAATTAAAATCAAGAAAAAAAAAACTAAAAAAGCTGTTTATCTACACAACTAATCAAGAGTTAAAAAGATCGTTACTAAAAGAGGCGACATTATAAACCATATCATCCTAGATATATCCAATGAAAAGATTACATCAGGAATTACAACAAATGGAATTTCAAAAATCAAGCAGTTAAAGCAAGGCTTCAGTAATATGTAAACCTTTAAAACAAGCTCCTTTGTAGTTTGTGTTGCTATGGAAACACTACGCTGCACAATACTAGACACTATCTCTTTGATAGCTCTATCCATTGCAATGGGTACCGCTCTGTAATAAAAAAATAGTATCCAAATCACATATATTCAAACAAGAAGTACAACATAGTGATAGCACCATACCTCTGAAAATGCATTTGCAAACCAAAACCACTGAGCTTTTGATTAATAATAACGTGAGTCCCAATGTTAGGTATCTGTGTTGGAAGCTGTAACCACAAGAAGCAACAATCAGTGATGCTTAAAAATAACCTTCAATTAATCTATAAATAGTCCAAAAAGGAGGGAAACGAGATTTTGATTCCAAACCTGGCTAATAGAAAACGGTGCTTGGGCAGGAGTAGCTTGTAACAGCCCTTGAGCAGAGGGAAGTTGATCAGACAATCCCAAAGGTGTTACCTTTTCATCTTCCATCAATGCACCCGAAGACATATGAAGAGGACCAGCATACTATCCACACAGAAATATTCAAAGAAATATTTATAAATCAACAAAAGGAAAAGATCACCATAGACCAAAAAGAACGCAAAAACAAACCTGAGACAGCATATGTGGATGAGCACCCGTATTTGATTGATTGGTGACTTCAAGTGGCAATTCCACTTGATTTACTGGAGGTACAAGACCAGATTTTATGTCAGTAATCATTTGTGATTGAGATGCTCCAACATCTTTATTAGAGAAATCAGGATTTCCTTCAAATTCTCTTTTTCGATCCTTCAGGAGAGAAGTTGGGGTGACATCCTTCATATCAACACCAAGATTTTTGAATAAAACCTGTATAGCACAATTATTACATTAAATAGGTGGATGAGTAACAAAATTATGCAAATGATACTCCAGCATGGAAAGAGAAAAGAAACTGACCTCTATGTCAAACTTGAGGTTCATTTTCAAGTTTGGCATTGAATAAATTTCAACAAGCAATCCCAAAATGCCCATAGTCCAAGGATTAGGAGGTTGGTATGCAAGACTGCTTTGGCATGGTTCAAGGACCTATAGCATAAAATTGAATGACAATGTAGCATGCTATTGAATATAACCAATGAAAAATAATCACAACCAGAAATTATACCTTTGATGTAAATGGAATAACAGCAATCATTAGCCCCTTCTCATATGCCTACAATGTGGAAAACAATTTGATAAGCAAATGATAACTTGAAATGCCATCTACTCCTAAAATATATTCAATTTCGAATTTACCTCCATAATCAAAGACTTTGGGTCTATTTCACGAGCCCTCAAAACCTGATTCCGGCCAATTGTTAACTTTCCAAGCCAGCTCCCCAAATTTTTAAGCAAAGAGCGTTCCTCTGAACTTGATTTTATGAGTTCAGATCCTAAAAGAACCTGAAGATTATGCAAACACAAAGTATTATTTCAAACATTTTACACATCTACTCATAAATCAAGCAAGGAACAGAAACAAGAATCAAAACCTTGCAATTTTCATAAGTTGCCTGAACAATCTCTTTGTTCAAAGCCTTTGAATTAACTTTGTCCAGGAATTTCAGGTACAGGTCATGGAAATTTGGTTCAATGCTTGCTCTGGAAGGAAGTATCAGTTGGTATTAAGTATATGCATAAAAAAAATAGAGGTACCATTTTGATAAGATAAATATAAAAGCTGTGTATAGTAAGATGTGCCAAAAACAGTTTGAAAAAATAATTCCTATGTTAATGAACACAAAATAAAATATGAAACTTCTACTATCTACCCCCATGTTCTGTCTCAACTTCTACCTTCTCAAAATTCAATTGAGAGAAACGGAAATTATTAACAATGGTTTGCTAGATTCATCTAATACTCACTATTTCCATGTTAAACCCAAGTTCTTGGTTTAATTTATTTTGTAATGGAGTACACTGAAAATATCTATGAACTCAACAGTCTCTGTAATGGAAGAATAAAAACATGTGGTTTATACTGATCAACAACTCAATAATAGCAGGACCTAGAATAGTTACAAAACCAAATTTCTATGCTTCTAAGACCTGTTAAGTGCTCTACACCTTTTAATTCTCTATTTACCCCCAACAATCCAATTAAACCTCCTTGCACTTAATCACTGTAAAGCAGGACTTAGAAAATATACAAATCCAAATTTTGTAGTCTCTAAGATCTGTTTAGTTACCCTACTCATTTATTTATTAGCCCCAATAGTCCATTTAAGCTTCCCTGCTGACCCTTAGTAAATTCGCTTTCTGCACAGTCAATATACCTACGTGGATGTAACATTTTAAGCAATTGTATGACATGTGACATAACACGAAGCAAAACTAACCTTTTCATAACCATATACTGCGCAAACCAAGGATAGTACTGTTCTTTCAAAATTTCAGTGAACTCTTTTGATTTAGCTTCAATATTAGCAGCAGAAACATTATTAATTATAAATAATATCTTGTCCTGAACTTCTGACCCTGGAGCCTGTTAGCAAAAAAATGAGGCTTAAACTACAGCAAGTAAAAGAAACACAATTTAAATTCATATAAGAAATTAAAGTAAAACAGGGACCAGGTGAAACATAAAAAACATCAAAATTATTTGTAAGCAGGTATGTAAATCCATTAAAAAACTCAAGAAAGCAGCCAATCCCATAAATTAATTGTAAGAGGCTAGAGCACCTCAATAGGAATTTCTCTTTTCTCAGCAGCAGCAACCAAAGTTTCAATGTTCAAGGCAGATCCAAACCCTACATCAGATGCACATATCAAAGGGGTACAAAATATATTCAGAAAATAAGAACATAATTAAAGGATACTATCTATGACTTTATGCTATGTAAAGGAAACTGTTAACAAGTAAAAAATATATACTGGTAGAAGTAGGGACACGGGAAGGGCGGACAAAACCAGGAGAAGAAGATAGCATTGACGAGGTGCTGACTGAGCTATGCAACTGCAATTGTAGCAACAAAACTAAGTCCCGGTATAAAAATATGAGAATGTGAAATATAATAAAGCATGGTAAACAGAGAAAGTTAAGCAGAGAAAAATAAAATCCGAAATATTCTGAGAAAATCACTGATAAAATTTGTGGTTCAATATATGAAAATCACTGACTACGTAACAACCAACAACCATGAGTTACAATGGAAACATATAGCTTCCGTAACTGAAAGTAGAGTATCCTTCTCAACTACCCAAGTATGTCACTAACACAATATAAATAAGAATACAGAATATTACAATGCTCAAAGAACAATATAAAAGTATAATACCTTATTGGTATTAGAAGCATCAGTAGGTGTTAGTACTGAAGATTGCCCTAGAGAAGATAACTGTGGTTTGACATCAGTAGATGAACCAACAGAAGCTTTGTGACGATCATCCAAGAGATTTTCACGTCTCTGTTGAAGCTGCAGTGACAAATGTTGCTGCCCAGGTTGTATGACCGTGGGGCCACTGAGCTGCTATAAGGATACAGCATAAATAAAATGTTAGCCGGACAGAAATTCAATAAAAAGTAATTGAAAGGAAAATAAAATAACATCTATTATCCATAATCTTTTTTTTATGATATAACCTTATCAAGTGACAAGTAATAATAACAGGTTTCTTTCCCCACCACAAATATCCCAGAAAAACAAACCCTGCAGCAATGGGTCTCCACGGAATAACAACAAAGACCCTACCATACTAATGATTCACACAATGGGAAACAAAACACCTAGATGTGATACAACCGATCTTCCGCTCATAAATGGAGCAAATGACTATTATTCAGAGAAGCAGCGTAGTCTATAATGTGATGAATATGAAAAAAGTTTTAGGGCGATATGCAAAAAAGTTTCGGCTTATACTAAGGAAGCCCAAGTCAATGAGAAAAAGCTGGATAGAATAAATAAACAAATAGAACATAAGGGACACTCATCCCTGAGGTTAAAGTCCCTTGAGTATCCACAATGGAATTAAACACAGGAAGCAGATCGGGAAAATTGGGGATCACTGCGGAGAGCAATTTTACTCACAAAATCAATGAATGGAATCATTCATCATGTCAATCCTGCCAGATGTGTGCAGGCTCAAGCTCCTAGTAAATCAATTGACCCAACTCATGTAGTTGGAAACTCCAAATAGGATATTGCAAACCAACTTTAATATTTTTTTAAAAAATAACCATCTTTTCCCTTAGGGTTCCCAGTTGCAAATTAGAGAATATATGAAGCATTCTTCACAACTCCACTTCTTCACTAAAAGGAGCACCAAATAAACAACACTGCCATAGTCATCTTTGGACATTGTCATTGTCAGTCATCGCAATGCACATACTGTAGTCACTTGCCATTGCAGTGGTGGCTTTGTGGTCTCTGGCCGTCAGCAAGGCTCACAGCAACACCAACTACTACATTGTGTGTGACTGTTTTTGGATATTGCTGGCTGTTCTGAGCAATTTTATGACATGTGAACCTATTTCCAATTGTTTTAACTAATGGATCTTAAAATTTAAGATTTATTGTGAGTTATTTTCTTCTCTATATTATTTTTAATACATGTGCAGGTCTGTAAATATAGTTATTCATATATGCATAACTCTTACAAGTCAAATTAAGATCTCATGTTATGATATTTTATCCCCCTCCAATCCCCGAGTTTCACAACATCAATGGCAGCGCATAAGATTTTCAGATGTATCTGCCAATTCCAATCACATTCCCTTAATAAAGCCCAATTTGCACAGGACCACAACTCCAAATCGCAACCTTGCCTCTCACTTTGTTTCTGCAGACACAAAGCCCTAATAGTTTGATTGGATAGGTGAAGATAAAAAAGAGTTACTTTGTTTGTATCATAGATTTAGAGTACTTTTCCACTCTATATCCAACCTATTTCCACTATGCTCTCTCTCTCTCATTTCCTCTCTATTTTATTCAACCAGAATAACTGTAACTTTCATTTTATCTCTTACCTATTTCACTCATCCTGGAATATGACCCAAGATCCTCAATAACCAAGGCAGCTGCAAGGACCAAGGCTGCCATGGTCGCAATTTGGGTAAAACCCACTACACTATAGAGCTATTGTGCCACAATAACTGATATAGTTAACAACACCCTCAGCCAAAAACAAAATACATCAAGCACAAACAGAAGTATGATCATATTGAACATAGGTACATAAATAAATAATCTTTAATACGAAAACTAGGTTTAGAACAACCAACTTAGGCACAATGTTACAATGTCATAAACCATTAACGTAAAAATATATAATATGTAACAGAAAAAGGTATAAAATTTAATTATAACTGACTATCCATGAGCAATTGCACTTCTAATGTAAAATTAAAACCAGACTCTTAAATCTGACTCATTTTAGAAAATAGAATACAAGACAAACACAAATGATAACAAGTTATTCTTACCTCTACATGCCCTAATGTAGCCGGTGCAGAATGATGGTTACTAATAACAGAAGCATGACTTGCCCCATCACCATCCGAATGACCAGAGGAAATCCTAGCAAGGGCCTGCTCAATGAAAGCAACTATTTCTGAATGTGTACTGCGCAAATGGGAAATTTGAAGAATATGATTGCAATACTGAGGCCACTCAATTAGACGATCCACAAACTGCTCCAATGCCAGACTTCCAAACAAAAACATCTGTACAAAAGTTTCGTCAGCCCTCACATCAAATGAAAACTTCAAAGGAATTCACTATTCAAAACAACACAAACTTTTGAATCTGCAGGCTTGCGCAATGCATCAAGAACATAACGCAGTGCAATCCCCAAAGACAGATGAGTTACAAGCTGATGCTTGATCACAGAACCTGGTACATGATATAAAAATAAATGAAGGAAAAAATGGTACCAAAGAATATGAATGTGGTTGCAAAATCGTGGACCGATAATGTTAGCAAAAGCACGCACTGTGCGTACTAAAAAACATAATTTTAATAATGACACCCAATGAAGAAAACCCCAAAATTTGTATGCACTACATACGTATAGGATAAGAAGTTTACAAGTTAGAAAAACAGTCTAAGGGAATAAATTTTCTAACAGAGTATGTAACTATCATTGTCACAGGTTCAACTTAGCCTGGTCAATTTTGTCAGCAAACGGAATTATTAATGCACATTATCATCTAAATGCATGATTGCAGCCTTATGCTTACATGATGAACATATACGAGCACAACTCTGACTAAAAACATTTTACATTACTTACCAATTCACCAATCCAGATCAAAAGTTGCTTGGTTGAAATGAAACACTATCATAAACCTCAATAGTTGATGATCATATGAAGTTAAATTTCATCATCTACAATGCCAAAAGAGAAACTTACCAAAGAGAACTGCAGCTATTTTGAGTTGCCTTTCAGGATACTTTGGAAAAAATCTATACTCCTCGAATAAGTTTGCAATCATGCAATCAAAAATCGATTTCTCCCTGTTAACTCACCAAGAGAGAAAGGATTTTAGTACTTAGCCCAAAAACCACAAACTTAATGCCATTGACAGAATTTCCAACCAAGGGACCAGGGTTGGCAAATCAATCCACTTATCAACCATTCACCCGTCAGTCCACAAGTAAATTCATCTAATTATGCATTACAAAAATATAAAAAAATGGATTCATCAACACCATCCATCTAATTTTAGGATGCTTGATCTATCCACTATTATTCAAAATCCAACAGATCATCCTATCAATACTTAATGGATTAAAGATAGTGCAGCTAATTTTTCATTATTAAATTATTCTTAAAATTTCATTTTTCAAAATTCCACTTTTAAATTTTTGGCAAAATTTATTTCTGAATTTTTTTAAAAATAAATCATTATATTTTTTAAAAAAATTTAATTTTATGAATGGATTGGATATTCATCCATACAAAATAATTGTGAAAGAATTGGATTGCATTATTATTAAAAGGAACAGATTGGATTAGATTTTTAATTAAACTGTTAATGTATCCAATCCATTATAATTCAAAAAAAAAATCAATCCAACCAGTCTGGAACCCCTACAAGGTAAAAAAGAACACACATGCGTTGAACATGAAAGTTTAATTTTCTTTTTCCTCAGGGAAGGTTTTAAGAGGCATAATTAACAGCTAGAGTGAGCCTCAAAAACCTTGATACAAATGGTTACTAAACTTTTATAAAATTCACAAGGCCAGAACTTCAAAAATAACACAACACTAAGATGGTATTTACAACAACAGATTGACCAGAGGAAATTTTAGAAATTATCACCTCTTCACTGAAGATTCCTTGAATCTAGCAAGCATTTGTACCATTGCATTAATGGTTAACTGATCAGAGAACATTTGATGGAAGTAAGAGTTTGCTTCTGCTTCAATGTCATCCGCATATCCATCAGAAGTAGATGAATCAGCTGCTCCACCATTCTGAATCCTTGGATTTGAATCTATAATAGATATATGCAGCCTCTCCAACTCCTCAGAAAGATGTCTAGGGGCAACCAAGTCATTATGAGATTTAAGAACCTGTAATCTAAAAAGGTCAGATACAACAGTAAAAATGAAAACAAATGAGGCTATAGGAGAGGCAGAGAAACCAAATGATTTAAAGTATAACCTTCAAGACAGTAGCAGTTGTCTCAGCATATAGACTCAGAACAGCACTAGATGGATGAAAAGATTGGCCAGAAAGGTTCTGTGATCCACCAAAATGGGCATCCTTCAAGAACTTGAGACACTCCTGCAAGGTAGGCCAAATAATGTCAGCCACTTTTCTGCTACGATAAATTCAGAGAAGTACAACTAAAAATGCTATGAACAAAAAACCAAAAGAATGCATAAATCTATAATGCTACTGCCATTAAAATTTAGAAATCAAGTAATGAGGGAAGGCATTATTACCTCAAAAAAGGTTTCCTTGTATGTAATTAAGTTGCTACTCAACCACTTCTCAAAGTCAAGTAATTCTTTTCTTGATGCAACAGCTGCTAACCTTATACTATAATGAGAAGGAATAACTTCCACCACAGATGATAAAATCTGTAAAACAAATATGATAGATTAGAAATGGCAAGAAAAAAATAACAGAAACATGAGATTGGTATTCATGAAGACAAATTTAAAAGCTTATAGCAAGGTAACTAAAAGGACTCAAGGAATGTGAGAGCTGCTCATTTTAACAAAGTTTAGACTTAAACAAGAAAAAAAAAACAATACCTAACAGTAAAATCCATATATAAGAAAACAATCAAAATGAAAAATACAAACTTAACAATAAAACAACCTTTAGCTCCTGGCAGATGTCCACAATTCTTATAATACTGTCTGAGTCATGGTTTTCAGAATCAATTATCCCTCTAAAGACCAAGTTAGGATTTACATGCCAAAGGTGTAGAATCATCCCACTGCCTACAGCACTTTTTACAATCATGGGAAAAACAATTAGAGATACTTCCTGCTGCAAGAGATTGTAGGCCGTCTGCAAGAACAACAAATAAAAACTTCATATCAAGAAAAGAGAGGAAATGGAAAACTGTTGAGAACTAACAAATATGAATCCATTAAATTTTACATTAATGTGTGCCATCCCAAGAAGCAAGACTTCAGGACAGTGCTTAAGGGGATAATCAAGGATTGATCGAACAACACTGGCATGACCTTTTTCAGCTAGCTGGCAGAGGACATCTAAAAGGTCAAGACACAGCCATGAATGATTGGGATGTCCATTTTGAAGTTTGTGGCCATTAATTGCATCAGCATATACCTGAAAAGCAATTTGTTGCCATAAAATATGTAGATGGGAACAAGTAATAGAATTAGTGAAAAACGATCACCATACCAGCTGTCTTCCAGAGTGTGAAAAGGTAAACATTTCCGGTGCTGCTGATACAGCATATTTAAGGAGCGACAACTGACCCTCAGTATTCTTCCAGACAGACCCACAGATGGCATGGAGAGGAAACGGTTCCTGCTAGGCCCATTTCATACATTCAGGATTTTATAACAGAGCTTGCATGTATATCAATTAAGCTCAAGGGAAAGTATATGTAGTGTTCTGATATCATACCTTACAGGCATGTTTATATACGGACATGAGAAAAGAGAATGCCTCTTCACTAGGAAGAAAAAACCCTTCATGATCAAGATTTTCAATAACACGTACCCAATTGGTATGAGGTGCCTATATCAGAAAAATGAAAACATTTATCTCATTTATTCCAATTCCAGCAACAGGAATAAGAGCACATGACAAGATGGAATTTTAAGCTTTATTGAAGAAAACTCACAAGATGCTTGACTGTATCAATCAAGACATCAATATTCCAAGAGTTCAGCGGCGGCAACTCAGACACGTTGTATCCATGGGCCGCACGAAAATTTAAGTATGTGTTTTGGTTGTCCTCCAACCCAGTATGGGTACAAGCAATAGCACCAAGTAATTTAGAGAGTGTATGTTCAGTTAAAGGTAAGAAGAGTGAAAATATATCCTTGCACTGTGAAACATCAACAGTGCATCCATAGCCTAGCTCCTTCACAATATCACCCATGTTCATTTCCTTCTGTATGTCTGCCAAAATAGCATCAAAATCATTTTCTCCAGAGTCGTGGAACAACTCCATATTCCTGTAATTTGCAGATAGAGAAACATCATAACCCCAGGATTTAATCATTTATTATTAATAATGTAAATCAAAAATACAGTTTTATTCAAACGTGAAGCTGATTGTAATTTGCCAGCATTTTAAATTTAATTAATGATTAAAAGGGTTCAACTTAACTACTTATTTCAGGGGTTAAATAAAATAAGTTTTCAATATTATTCACAGAACAGTGAGTAGTTAACTTCATACATGGTAATCAGTCAGTAATAATCTATAATTATCATGACTTTTTTACCATAATTTTATCACCCATACAATACAAAAAGGATAGGTATATAAGTTACCACCTTAAAAAATCAGCCTCATGCATCTCATCAGGAAGCAATGGAGTCAAGACGAAAGGTGGTGTGTCTTTGAACTCCACAAGTGATAATATCTGCATAAAGGAATCCACGTGCTTGGAAAGACCCTCGGACTGCTTTAGGAACATGATAATACTGTGAATTTGCTCATGAAAACTCATAGAACCAGGGTTGGCACACAATTCCTCAATCTGAGACATGCAAAAGTTTTTTCCTAAACACAAGCAAAATTTCTGATCAAATAACGTAATATATAAACATAAAACTACATAATACTCTGAGAAAATATTGATGTGATAGACAATACAGAAATGACCACGAAACGAACATTACAAAAATATATAAACATTATTTATCAAGCAAAATGTTCATAAGAAAAAACATTTAAAAAAACTGAAACTAGAAATTAACTTCATACTTACCACACAGCCTGACATCAGGATTCTCAGAATCAGATAAAGCAAGACTGATGACCATCTTTTCCAATAAAGATAACTGCAATCCATTACAAAAAATTTCTAGAAAGCTTTCATTAATTTCCATATTCTTCATGGACTCAGAAAACACTGTGCTGAAGTTTGGTTTGTCCAAGAGGTATTTAATGACTGCCCCAAGAATTGGCTCATGCTGCATGTCTTTCGTATCTCTTCTGGCATAACCATAGTGATCCAAGCAAGTTTGAAGCAGCAAAATGCATCCAGTGGTTCCAAATTCAGCAAACTGTCAGCCAAACAAAGTACAAGTCAATAACAAATCCAAAAACAGACAGCCAATACAGAGAAAATTTCAAATATGAATAAATTAAAAAGTAAGAACACACAAAAGAAAATCCACTAAGGTGTGCAGAAGCTAATAGTTGCCTACTATTCTAAGATTAGGGTAATTCGCAGGGAGCAAATGCAGAGAGAGAGAGCACCGTGCAAGACAGGACATAAACAAAGACGCAAAGTCCATAAAACAGCAGAAAAATAACAGGTCAGAAATGGCATACACAAATCATAGTCATATTATAACCACCAGAGAAAGAATATAGACACTGGATCATTACCAAATTACAGTGACACTGAACCTTAGCATCTTATATTTGTTTGCTAAATACCATTAATTTCTCTCAGGAATCCCAGATGATTAAAAACCAAATGCTAAAAACCTCGAGATCCTATCCACTACAATCACCTCCACAACACTATCTACTCTTCAGCTGAGCATAATCTCAAAACACCGCAAAAATAATTATGATCAGGCCACACCTTTTACAAAGGCCAAAGCCCATCCGTAAATCATTTCATACTCCAATTTACTAAAGCACAGTAGTGAGCAAAAATAATGTAGCTAGATTGATTATTCTCCTTATCACAGGAAGACAACAACATCTAACAAAGCATTTCAAAAGAATACAAACAAACATCATGCGCAAAAAAGGTAAATTTGAAAAGGTAACACCAGTACCATAAACCCTAGAAACACCCAACTACATAAATCTACAAAATCATTTCCACACACAGCATATTCGAGCACCGCACACCAAGGTCGCAAAAGTAAAGCATTGAACACACGCATTAAACAAACAAAAGCACGTCAAGTCGATTTTAAATTGGATTCCCTCAAAGGGAATTTGCGCAGCCCCCGGGTGAGAAAGGAGGAAACTTTATCAAGCACGGAGCACGAACACAAAATTGGAGAGAAACCCAGAAAAAATTAGCGTAAGAAATGAGATGGGGTTTTGAGGAGGAAGAACATGGAGAAATGGATGAATGAATGACCTGAGAGAGTTGATGGAAAACGGAGTCAAAGTTGACTTCGTTCAAGGTGGTGAGGAGAAAGCGAATCTGGTTGGAGGAAAAGTTGGACATGGATGGCAAGGAATGAAGAAGAGTCTTCATCACAGAGAATGCTGGAAATGGTAGAGAAGAGAAGAGAATGCGTGAGATTTGAGTGTGAAGAAGGTTGCTTTGGTGCTTGATTTGGGTCTGAAAGGAACCATGTTGTCCTTCTTCCTCTTTATCTTGGGCTTAAGGGAATAATCTTGCAGGCCTTGACCCATTTTTAGCGGGCGGGCCTTCTGGATCTTTTTGGGTGTTTCTTCCTGCACCCCTATATTTTTAAAATACCAAAATAGCCTTGTTATTTTTATTTGAAAAGGCACGGGGTTTATAAGTTTCCAGAATGTGGGTTCCGCAAAATTTATGGATTAGTGGATCTGGAATGTATTTTTTTGACTTATGAATTGGTGAATCCGGAATGTATTTTTTGACTTATGGATTGGTGAATTCAAAATGCATTTTTTGACTTATGGATTGGTGGATGCGGAGTGTATTTTTTTACTTCTGATGTTTGGTTGTGGTTTTGGTAAAATGTAAATTTGTAGAAGTATGGACAATGACAAAGGATTTGTTGAACTTCATTATTAATCAATTTTACGACTCATTGAAAAACATAAACATAAACATTCTTAGCAATCGTCAAAGATTGGTCTTCATATGTAGTTATGAGGTTGTAATCGAATTCATAAATTAATATGTAAACATACATTGTGACTATTATAAATGCGGAAGAACAAATTCACTCACTATTATGTAAAAACTAATTTCATTACCCTTTAAAATAATAATGTAAAAATGTGTAGCTTCATCAAATTACAAAACAGAAATACAACTAAAAACATAAAAGATATAAATAATCATCGTTGTCCATGTCATTGTTTGCGAACATACACACACATCATACAAATGGGCTACATGATTTTCATAAGTGGTCAACCCCATAACTACATATGAAGACCAAACTTTGAAAATTGGATATAAATGTTTATGTTTATGTTTTCTAATTAGTCTTAAAATTGATTAATAGTGAAGTTCAACAAATCATTCGGTATTGTCCATACTTCTACAAATTAACATACCATGAAATTCCAACAAATTATTGAAAACCACAATCAAACATCAAAAGTTAAAAAATGCATTATGGATCCATCATTCCATAAGTCAAAATAAGCATTCTAGATTCACCAATCAATACGTTAAAAAAATGCATTTTGAATCCACCAATCCATAAGTCAAAAAAATGAATTCTAGATCTGTCAATCATAAGTAAAAAAAATGCATTATGGATCCACCACTCCATAAATATCCTGAAACCCAATTCCCGCAAATCTATAAACACCATAATAATGCCTTTTTCAAATAAAAATAACAAGGCTAGTTTTGGTATTTTTAAAATGTAGGGGTGTAGGAAGAAACATCCATTTGTTTGTGGGTTAATTCTTCCTGCACACGTGATGAATTTTTACCTACACCCGGTCCACTTTTAATTTTTTTTCATTTTGAATTGAAAATTAGAATATAAAAAATACACTTTGGAAAAGCCAACTCGGAATAGATTTTATGTTGTGGAGATAAAATTCCTAGATAGAATTAGGAAATTAAAATCTTATTCTAGAAAAGCAATTTCACAATACAAAAAATACATTTTGGAAAACAAAATCTATACATAATACAAATGGAGAGGACTGTCAGGATAAGTTTAAACATGTGTCCTCTCCATAAAATTTTGAAAAAAAAACAAAAAGATTTAATACTAAAACTAGAAAAACTTCCACCAATCAACACAACACACCTGGGCAAACGAAAACGAGCCACGTGCCACGTTTTAAAACTCACTTTGTCGTTTGGTTTCCCCATTCTCCCTCATTTCGCTTTCTCGGTCCTCTCTCTTTAACACTTTTTTTTCTCTCTCATCCTGTTTTTCTTTGAAACCCTAAACTCCTCTCAATCTTTTTCCCCCTTCTCTCCTTTTTTCCTTTACTCTTTTCACCATTTCGGCAACTGCAGAGATGCTCTATTGGAAAGTAGTTTTGCCTAAAAACACCATTACCATCTGCAGAAATGGCGCCTTCTTTTGAATTTTGAAATGGTAAAGACGATTTTTTTTTCACTATAAATTGTGTTGTATCAAACGCTTTTTCATTTTTGTTCGATTTTCTTATGTTCATTCTCCATGGACCAGGTAATGTTTTATATTGTTTGTTCATCTCATTATCACATTTATGTTGTGTTTTTAGGGTTTTCTGATTAAAAGATATCTCCTTTTTACGGTTAATTTTTATTTTGATGCAAATCCACCATATATTCAGTCATCGATTGAAGATTTTTTTCTTTTTTTGCATTCTAGGGTTTTCAAGGGTTTAATAGTTAATGGCGTTGTTGGTTTTTTAGTATATGGTTTTATGGTTGAAAACGTGAAGATTAACAGAGGACGTAAAAGGTAATGATTTTGACCTCCTCTTTTGGATGCATTGTATATTCATCTTCATCCCGTTTAATTGTTTGTTGCGCCCTCTTCTGATTCCATGGTTCATTTTTATGGTGAACATTAAAAGATATCTCCTTTTTACGGTTAATTTTTATTTTGATATATTTCCAAATCCACTGTATATTCAGTCACCGATTGAAGATTTTTTTCCTTTTTTGCATTCTAGGGTTTTCGAGGGTTTAATCGTAAAAGGTACTGATTTTTTACCTCCTCTTTGGATGCATTTGATATTCATGTTCATCCCATCTAATTGTTTGTTGCGTGCTATTCTCATTCCATGGTTCATTTCATTTCATATTGATGTTCATATTTATTTTCATTTTGATTTTGTCCTCTTTCATATTGATGTTCATCAACATTTTTTGGTAAACTCTAATATTTATGCCAAGGCATTTTTTGTTTTTTTGTTTCTAGGCTTCTCTATTCAAAATTTCTAGGTTTGTTTCCTGCTATTCTGATTCCATTGTTCATTTAATTTCATATTGATTTTGTCCTCTTTCATATTGATGTTCATATTGATTATGGTAAGAATGTTATATGCTTATGGGATGAGAATTTCTTTTTTGCTTACTTGATGCATTCAACTACTTCCATAGTCTTTGTTCTC
>Ga0123341_1000424_pt1 | contig 25218 bp, 19 predicted proteins | sample Turbeapinknodule_FD_89959 | JGI IMG/M metagenome (GOLD analysis project Ga0123341, IMG submission 89959) | Root nodule microbial communities of legume samples collected from Mexico - Turtle bean Mexico pink nodule | ecosystem: Host-associated > Plants > Roots > Nodule | place: Mexico: Nepantla...
GAACAAGATGCTTTGATGTCTCCAAATCCAAGTGGAAAGCTTGAAGACCTTGCTGCTGTTGTGTGTGTGTGTCTAGTTGTTTGAAACTTGGTAATTCACTCGTTAAGTTGATCCAAACTCAATTGAATCTTTAACATTTTGAAAAGATGGATTTTCTAAAAGGAAGTAAAATTTCAACAGGTTGAAATTTCGAATCAACAGGTTGTTTTGACACTTACTAGATTTTAAAATGATTTGAAAAAGCATTGTCTTTGCCTTTGCTGTCAAACAAATTTCAACAGGTTGAAATTTCGAAACAACAAGTTATTTGACACTTAGTGGTTTTTAATGCTGTCAAATAAAAATGAATCGGTTATTTCAAAAAATCAACCGATTGTTTTGCTGAAAACCTTAACAAGATTTTGTTAAGTGGTTTTCTGTTTTAAATGATTCCAACAGCTTTTGGACTTTTGTTGTAACTGTTTTAACCATTTGATTGAAAGATAAAAAGGTGATTTTATGCTCCTATGCATTAACTAAGTGAGAGAGATCAATCAAAAAGAGTTTTCAAGTTTTCAAAGAGCTTTCAAGTTTGGATCATCTCAAGTGTGGAATAGGATTGGGTCTTGTATTCTGATCTTTGATCTTGTGATTTACCCAGGTGTATTTTATTCCCTTCCTTCTTAAAATTGTATTTCTGTATTGGTGTTTTCCAAGAAGTTTTGTGTGTTCTTGAGGGGATCAAGATCAACATTCTTGGAGTGGTGTGGTGTTTGTCAAGGAGTGGTGCGTGTTCTTGAGTGGTTCAAGATCATCACTCTTGGTGTGTGTGAAATCCTATAAAGTCAGAGGGTGTTCTGACTTGAGGTGTGTGGTTGCAAAGAGGGTGAGTGGGTATTGTGGTTTCAAGATCACCTCTTTGTGGATGTGTTGTTTGTAATATGTGTTTGATTACATAATGAATTCTCAGTGGTTTCTGAGGACTGGATGTAGCTCAGGTGTTGAGTGAACAGGTATTAACATTTTGTGTGAATCTCTCTATCCTTACACTCTTTAAATTTCTTTAAATATGTTTTGATAAAACTACTGATAAAAACAATCGATTGTTTCGTAAAAACAACCGGTTGATTTTCTGCATCAAGCTTAAAATCAGTTTTAAATTAGGCTGGACAGATTTTCCATTGATTAATTCTTCATTGCCTTTCACTCTACCTTGAGTACTTGCGAAAATCTTTCAAAAACAATTCACCCCCTCTTGTTTTAGCCCTATAATTCTAACACACTATATTTTAATGGACTTACCTTGTTGGACCGAATTAGTGAGATGAGTCGTACTTAAGGGTGTATTACCTAGTTCGGTCCATACTAGTAAAATATATATATACACTTCCTTTCCATGCATTGGATCATTCTATGTCACAATACAAGTTACACTTCTCAGTTTATAATGGAGTGTAGATGTCTAAAGTAATGCGACTTTTAAAGGACAAGGATCATCACTTTTAAGACTCCTTAACAACTCAACTACAATATCTTTGGTGGGTTCTATTACTGTCACATTCATCATTCTTGCAACGATTACTCATGATAACCCATTGTATACTATGTCACTTGACTAGTCTGTTTTTTTTTTTTTTTAGGAATATTTATTCGAGTTACAATCTTACTAGCAAGATGTGTGTGGGTGAGTGTATGGGTTTTGTGTTAAGACAACATGTATAAAAAATATATGAAATAAAAATTTATAAAAGTGTTATGAAGTAATTAAAGACATATATTTAAAGATTAAAATTTAAAAGTTAATTTATTAAATCGATAAGTATAAAGAAGATTTAGAATACTTACACTTATTAATTTACCAAAATTTAGTAAAATTAGTAATCACGATATGTTAGAAAAAGAGTTGTTACAATTAGATGGTATTAAAGTGACGTTCGACGTGTGACCTCTGAAATGAGTTCAATATGATTTTTTTTTATAGATTATAACTTGTATAATTACATATGAAAAATAATAGAAGGAACTATGAGTTGTCAAAAGCGATATAAGCTATCAGAGACATGATTGCAACTCTATTTGGGAATTAAAAACATGAAAGGATAGTTGAATCATAAGATTTAATTGGATTTAGAAGAAACAAAAATTCACAATAAAAAGATAAATTATGGATTAAAGAGATGGAGAAAATATTTTAAGTTATAAATTGTCCCGTGTTAAAATTGATAGGAGAAATTGAATATTGGTGAGACAATACCAAGAGATTATTGGAAGATGGGAGAATAATCATTATGTAAGAAGTATTTAAAGCAAAAAATTTAGAAAAATATTTTCCCACTAATGTGAGAAGAGAAAAAGAAATAGAGTTTATGTAGTAAAAACAAGGGAATATAAGTAGAAGAATATGTTTCTAGTTTGAAGAGTTAGGAAAATTTTCTACTTTATTTTTGAAAGAATGAAGTGTGTAAAATTCAAGGATGGACTTAAGCATGAATTGAGAAAAGAAATGAAAATATTAGAATTTTTTTATTTTCCTACACATATTCCTAGTGTTGATTTCTTGAAGGTTTTGAAATTAGTCAAAATAATATACCAAAATATTTCTCAACCAAATAAAAAGATGCATAATGAGGGAAAACCCTATGGCCACCTCCAATAAAAACTTTACCCAATTTTCTTCAATAAATTCCAATAAATATGTGAATTATCAGTATCTTAAGTGTGGACATTATCATTATGCTAAATATTTTCATCTTAGAGGAACTATCTATTTTTAGTATGAAAAACTTGGTCATGTGTTCTCTAAATGTGGGCAAAAAAATTCACATTCCAATCCTTCTACACCCAAGGTGATGGCAAGATGCTATCACAAGGTAAGGCCTACAACAACGAGAGAGTTTACACTATGACTAGAGCCACTACTGCAGAAAAGGTGAAAAAGGACGGTCATTATAGCCTTAAAATGACGGTTTTATGACAGTTGTTTTTCAGCGCATAGTTTATTCTCTTTAAGAAAAGAAGGCGGCTATTTAACCGCCACGTTACATTCAGTATAAAATGACTACTATGGTAAAATTCGTCGTTTTATACCTCCCCATAACTTGCATATATAATACATGCATGAGGTATAAAATGGAGGCTATGGTAAAAGTCGTTGTTTTATACCCTCCCTAATCTCAGCACACATGGTGCCCTAAAACGACGACAATGGTACAGGCCGCCGTTGTACACCCTCCCAGAAGATATAAAACAACGAATTTTACCATAGCCATCATTTTAGATGATTTTTTTTAGTTCATTCTGTTTAATGCTAATTCCAATCTAAATTGACCTGTTCAATTAAAACCTAGCTAGACAAATGCATAAATTCAGATAATCAAATTATATATATTGATAAAAATGTATTACAAACACTAATAACATATTCATATCTATCTATCTAATTCCTACGCTATTGATTAGCTATCCTTTAGTTATAGAAATTAAGGAAATATCTGGCCCAAGCATTTCTCACATATTCTATGGCAGGCAAAGGGAGTGGGCTCTCATCCGTAAAGAATTGCATTACAAAATAAGGTTCACATTAATTACTGTTAAGATACATATATGCTAAAAAATTATAAAAATAATTTACCACCATGTTACCTTCTCCCAATTACTTTTAATGCCTAGTCTTATAATGGTAACCATCCATTGCATAACGTAAAAGCTACACTCAAAGCCTTTCGATCGTCTATTACACTATAATTCAATATAAATTAAAAGTTAATATTGATAAACAATGAAAAGAGAAGGACAAAAGTTACAAACCTGTAGTGCCATCCACTTCAAATTTTGATAATTTGAATTAGATAGATCTTTGAGGATGTTATATCCACGCCATGAACTAATTAATACAAAAAATCGCGTTAGTAGATGTTTAAGTAACATATGTAGTTAAGTTTATATTGTAATTACATATTAATCATATTCTTTAGATATATGGATGGCTTCTTGTGTAGGGAACAAAACCACACAACAGTCTTATCAATCGTGGATAAGACAAGTAACTGTCAATGACCCCTATATCATTCATGAAAAGATTTTGTAAATATTTAAAACATGAAATAGTAATAATTGACGACTTATAATTGAACTTACTCATTAATATAAGAGTATAGATAAATTTGTTTTCCCTATTTTTCCATAGTGTTAGTGATGTATTTTGGGGCTTCAGATTTCTTTGTTCCAATCAGATTAATAGAAAAGGGATCCAAGAATCCATAGACATCTTCATTCCCGTCATTGATAGAAACTCCTGACAAATACCTACAAGTCATTAGTTAAGGCATAATCAATAACAATTTAGCATAAAGTAAATTGAAATATAGGTAAAGATACTTACATCATAAAAAAATGAATTATATTTATATTGAGCTCCTGGTCTCCAACTGCAAATTCTAACAAATCTGACATGTATATGTATAGTGGCATATCAGTGTTTATTCCAAAAAAAAACATATCATCCCATGGAATGACCATAAGGTTTTGACCAATCTCTTTAGCAGCTGCAGCTAAGGAAGCTATAGAATCGTCAATGAGAACCTCATGCTTCTTTTTCGGACTTGGTTTCCGACGAGGTTTCTACAAAATAAAGAACATTTGTATCAAATTAGATGTAATATATAAATATAAATTAATATAATGAAATGAAATTATTACCGGAGGTTCTGGTATAATTCAAATGAGGTGTCTAGGCCAGACTATGAATCTCTGAAATATATCGACCACAGTTGTTACCTCATCTGAAGGTAGTGGAACACGAGCATCAGCTACTCGTACTTTTTCCACCGTCACCTTCACCACATCAGGGGAAAGAGGAACGTTATGTGAGGTGGTGGCTTCTTGATAGACTTTTCCAATGGCCACCACCTGAGGAAAAATGCCGCCCTCTACCAGTAGATCACATTGGCTCATCTAGCCAATGATATCCCCATTTTGAAGTTGTAGGAGCTGCACAACTCCCCTTTGTGCTCTTGGGATCATAACTAACATGCGACTCAAGTGACTGAGCACAATGTTGTGTCGATAGAAACTCCCGTCGCGACTCTAGTCGCACGTGTTCATTCTTCTTTCTCATTTCCTCCATTAATTCTTGACGTATCTTACTCGTTAGTTTTGTTGTGGTCTTTGAGGCAATGGAGGAGGATGAGTGTCATGGTGCAACTCCAAAATATTGTTTAATTCAACCCCTTTCCCAGTTGCACGTACACGACCACATTGCTCAAGTCGTCCAATTGCTTCAACTAGGATATCATGATGACTTTTAGGTACAAAATTACCTTGGGAGCTTTTCTCAACCAAGGAATCCTGCAAGAGATCAAAATCATATAAGTTTTTAATATAATTAATGCTTTAAAATAAATGCAAAGGATGATAAAACTACTTACAATTTTTTCTGAAACTGTCCGTGATTGCTTAAAACTATATGCATCTGACTTTTTAATTTAGGCCATCTTCCATTTTTCGTGGCGAAAAGGTGGTGATGGAGGTTCACTGATCCCTGTATCAATCTCAGACCCAGTGCCCTGTCTGGATTGCTCATTTTCCATCATGAGTGATTGCTCAAGCTTTCGATACCCCGAACGAGACATTAGGTGTGGGGTAACCTTCTTTTGTGTTGCAACTTGAGCTTTCTTCCAACGATCCTGTCATAAATAAAATAAACAAAGTGAATCAAATAATATTAAGTCATTAATGTTATGATCCATAAATCAAATAGTTCAGTAACTCAACTTACCAACCACCCTTCAGATTCACGGTTTTAAACAAAAAGACGTCATGTCTCTTCATCAATATTAACGTCCTTTAAACAAGGATTTTGGCATTTATAGATGCCAAAAACATATTTCGTCGTCAGAGTTGACTTAAACTGATAGAATTTAATGTCGATATTAGATATAATCTTTTATCAAATCGGTTCCACATTAGGGATGTCAAAATGTGTCTGCAAAATAATATCATGAAATTAAAATTGATCAATGAATATTAAAAATCATTATATGATAACGAAAATAATGTAAAGCTTACCAGGATATCCCCCCAGAGCATGTTTCGATCGACCTCTTACACATTATCCCATGAATTAATCAATATGGAGAGCCTCTGATGAGCAACAACTCCAAGATAGTTGCTAAAATTCTCAGCACTAGGACCAAAAGCCACTCCAGTGTTGACATCAATGTCAACATGTGTCTTCTCACCACTAGCATGTCTCAATGAGAGACGCTTCAGTCTAGTAGGTCCTCTACTGGATCGTCTGGAGGGGGGTCTAATTGGAGTCTGATCGTCACCCATATTTGTGTTTAAAAATTAGGTAAAAAAATTAGTTAAATTGCATCGAAAGAAAATCATATAAAACAAATACATAAAATTCTAAATTTGTATTATAAAAAATATTTGAATTTTTTTTACCATAATGGGTTGAATGTTCATATGTACATTCCTTCATTGTGGTCTTTACGGGTTGCATGTACATCATCAACTACATCGTCATCTTTATTCATTATCATTGGTGTGAGTCACCATTTTCAATATCATCAATAGTCTCCCCTTGTTTTTATTATAAAAAATATTTGTTTTTTTTACCATGATGGGTTGAATGTTCATTTGTAAATTCCTTCATTGTGGTCTTTACGGGTCACATGTACATCATAAACTACATCGTCGTCTTTATTCATTATCATTGGTGTGAATGAACGAGGGTCACCATTTTCAATATCATCAATAGTCTCCCCTTGCTTTTTTCCGTGTAAAATTGACATACCAATGTTTTAACGTAGGATCTTTGACGTAGAAAACCTAAGATGCTTGTTGAACCATTATAAATGGCTCATCCCGATACCCTATCTTTCGAAAGTCCACTAATGTGAATCCTAATTCATCAATTTTAACCCCACTTTTATTGTCAACCCATTTACACTTGAAAACTGGAACAAAAAACTTAGTATAGTCAACCTCTCATATCTATTCTATAATACCATAGTATGCCATTAATCCAACTACTGGATTTGTATCTTTTGAAGTGGAAAACTGCATTGACTCAACTTCAAGAGTAACACCACAATTTTGAAATGTACTCTTTTCATCCATAGACTTCGTGTAAAATATACAATTGTTCACTTTGTAACCTATAGAATAAATGTCATAAAACTTCAATCTAGCAGCCAACTAGGTCAAGGTCTTCGATGTAGTTGAATCCTTTAATCATGTATATAGTGGCGGTTTTAATATGGTGGTTATTAATAACCGCCATTAGTGTTTGTATAATATGACATCTTAATAACTGTCACAATTATCCTTCAAAATGTGTCATTTTGAACTGCCATAATTTAGCTTCGAAATATACACTCTCCCATGTTTTCCTTTCCTCCATACCATTCCTCATTCCCATTTTTTTTTTTGAAACCTCATCAATTTGACTCTTTGAAATCCGAATTTGACTTGGAACCCTCTTCTCTCACAGAACATCTCACTCTCCCCATACCTTCTTCACTCTCTAGAAACCCTCAAACCCTTAACTCACCACTCTCCTATGCTTGAAACCCTCAAACCCTTCCCTTCACTATTCACTCTGCTTGAAACTCTCACTCTCACCGCAAACACTCTCGCACACCTTCACCCTCACGAAACCTTCACTCTCGCGCCCTCTCTCCCAGTCTCTGCAAAACCTAACCCTTCCCTTCACTTTTCTCGTGAAACCATCGTCACCGTTTGTTCTGTCTGCCAACACTGTCGGCTTGAAGGATGCCTCCTCATAATGATTTCAATCGTTCATCGTCGCAACAACCGCCAGCTTGCATGGTATCCGCTCAAGATAACTTTGTTTTTTTAAATATGTTGTTGGATTGCCATTATAATTGTGAGCATATTGATAACTTCTGTAAATTGTATTGTACCTCTAAACAAATTGTTTCAATCCTTGCTTCTCTTAAAATTCGATCTCAAGTTCTCTCTTCTTTAACGACGCTTCTTCAAATTCGCCTTTAGGTCTCTGAGATCGTCGCCACCGAGCCCTCAACCTCTGATGGTCTTACAATCCAAAAATTTCTGGCCAATAATTGGAACATTCTGGACGAAAAGGATGATAGTTGGAAGAGTCATGTCACCGTTGTAGCTCAATCTATTAATGTGATTAAACGCCGTTTACAAGTAAATATCCTATTTTCTCTTGAATTAAACGTGTTTTTTTCTATCATTGCTTACTAACTTATTAAGTAGTTAGTTACTAGGTACTGCTTGTTCTTTGTTTTAGTGAGATTAGTGTAACTATTCTAATTTTCAAATTTTTATCTTGGGTTTGTTAGAGCATGATCCTGTGTGTTGTGGTGGCAGTGGCAAAAATTGAAAAATTGAAGGTGAGGTTGGATATGTATCAAGCTAGGTGAGGAAGAACTTTGGGATGACTCTGTGCGGGCAGGTAAAATAAGTCAAAAGCATGGTTCACTCCTAGGAAAAATAAAAGAAGTAAATGCATTGGAACAAGAGTTACTTGAGCATATTGTGGAATCGGTGGGGACTCGCTTCATCTTATATATCCTAGGCATGTATTTGCCTTTTTTTATAGACTTGCATACAAAAGGGTGTGATGCTTAATAATCTGACCCGTATATTCCTTTGATTTGGTGTTTAAAGTAGAGTGAAGATGAGAAGAATAAGACAACTAAAAATTTAAGCCGGTGAGGACTTGGTAATTTATTGTCACAAGAAAGAAAATTTAAGTAGACACAATATTTTTTTAACATCATATTGCAATGTTTGAAATTCTATAGTGCTCAACTTATTATGTGGTAGATCTAATTTTTAGGAAACATATATTGATGTTAAACACTTGTTCGTTCTCTTTCAACGTTTGTAGAGAAGAGTTAGATTGATCATTTCTTACTAGTACATGCAGATTTATATAATCATGCATTGAGTATTTCCCTTTTCAGGAATCATTAAAAGTGTTGCTTAACATAAGATGAGATGCAAAAGAGAAAGAGCTAGAGGCTTTGCTTGTTGGGAGCAAGATTCTTGTTCTTGCTGCATTGAGGTTATTGTCATAGATATTTAAAGTTTCTATTACGGCGTTGTTGTTTTTATCATTATTCATGTCCAAACCATCAATACAATATTGGGGTCTAAGAACATGATGTTCGTATCCTACATTGGAATATATCCTAACAGTTTTTTCCCATGTGCTTCATTAGAAATAAGTAAACTTGTGGTTGTTAGCATTAAACTCAAAGTCATCAACAGTTTTATTTAGAAATATGAATAGGTAAAAAATTATTATCTTTAATTCTAGTTTTGAATGTCATTTATACTATGATTTTAAATGTAATTTACAGTATAGGTTTTATGAGAGAGAAGGTAGAAGTTGAGAAGTCTATTGTAAGACTATTTAGAGAGATTATATTTTCATTTGAAAAGAAGTAATATGTCCCAGCCTCGACTAACAATGATGGCCAATTATGACAATTGGAGCATCCAAATGAAAGCCCTTTTGGAGTCTCAAGATTGTTGGGAGGTAGTTCAAGAAGGTTTTGAAGAACTAGAAAATACAACTGGTTACTTGACGGTCCATAACAAAGTGTTGAAAGAGACACGATCGAAAGATAAGGTAGCTTTGTACATGATGTATCGAGCTATTGATGAGGCAATCTTTGAGAAGATTGTTGGTGCATCCACTTCAAAGGAAGCATGGAACATCTTGGAAAAGGTGTTCAAGGGTGCAGTCCGAGTTAAAAAAATGTGTCTTCAAAGTTTATGAGGTGAGTTGGAGGCCTTGAAGATGAAGGATTCAGAAGATGTATCTAGTTACATCACTCATGTGCAAACGGTAGCCAATAAACTAAAATGCAATGGAGAAACTCTCATGGATGCAAGGGTCGTGGAGAAGATTCTTCGGTCATTGACCGGTGACTTTGAAAATGTTGTATGTGCAATCGAGGAGTCTAGACACTTGGAAGAGATGACCATTGATGATCTCTCGGGTTCTCTTGAAGCACATGAACAACGAAAGAAGAAAAAGAAATAAGAAGTCTTGGAGGAAGCCTTACAAACAAAGATGACCATCAAAGAAGATAAGGTGATGTACGTGCAACATAATGGAGGAAGAGGACATGGACGCGAAGGTCACTATTTTGATCACAACGGAGGTCGTGGTCATGGAAAGAACAATGAAGAGAAGAGACAAATGAACCAACAAAACTGACGTGGACAAGGTCGTGATTATGGTGGTCGTTCACATCGTTCAAATGTTGAATGTTACAATTGCGGAAAATATGGACACTATGCAAAGTAATGCAATGCCAAGAAGAAAGTGGAAGAAAACGCAAATTTAGTGGAGGAAGATGAGACAAAAGATGAAGGAATTCTAATTATGGCCAATGAAGTCGTCATTTTGGATAGTGAGATGGTATGGTATCTAGAGACTGGTGCTAGTAATCATATGTGTGGGCACAAACATCTCTTTCTTGATATACAAGAGATAGAAGATGAACATGTGTCTTTTGAAGAGTCCACAAAAGTTCCCATCAAAGGCCGAGGAAAAATATGTTTTTCTCAAAAGGATGGAAAACAAGGCACTATGGAGGATGTTTATTATGTACCTGAATTGAAGAATAATATTCTTAGTATGGGACAATTACTGGAGAAAGGTTATTCGGTTTTCATGAAAGACCAGATTTTGCACTTGAAAGACAAAAGTGGACGGGTTCTTGCAAACGTGGAGATGACGAAGAATCGGATGTTCAGAATCAACTGAAAGAGTACATTGTCGGAGAAGTCCCTTTGTGATGACAAAATTGAGCTTGATGGTTTAAGGGAAAAATCATGTAGCTTGGAAGAATTGTGCAATTTACTGAATAATGAAAGCCATAATCTTCTGAATGAAAGGAATGTCCTGGTATCTAAATTGGAGAGTGTTGAAGCAAAATTTGATAACCTGGAAAAAAGATTTACAAAATTGGAAGAAAAATATGTTGATATGGAGAAAGAAAAATAAAGTAAAGTCAATCAAGTAGAAGAACTACATTTGTTGCTTTTGGCACAAAAAGAAAAGGTGAATGAATTCTTGTCCAAATTAGAAGCCCCTTATAAGTTTTCAAATTTACTTGAAAATAATGGTTTTGATTTGGGAGAAGACAGTAAATGGAATAGTGTTGAGACATTATCTACCAAGGGTATATGGTCTAATCATTATGTTCCAAGTTCATTGAAGCCAAAGTCTTTCTTAAATCCTTTTAATTCAAAGGGTGAAAGTGGAGAAGATTTTGTTTGGGAAATTAAAAGTAATTCAATTCAAAATTTTGCATGGATTGGTGTAGTGAAGAAAACTAAAGTTGCTTCTATTCCAGAACAATATGGTGACTACTAGGAAAATATTGGAGCCAGTTGGCGTAAGGAAAAATATAAAATTGGAAGTTTGAGCGATGACAATCAGAAAAGCAATATGAATGAAAAATATGAAAGGTTTGAGTTTAAGGGGGGAATTTGTTAGAATTAAACTCAAAGTCGTCATCAGTTTTATTTAGAAATTTGAATAGGTAAAAAATTATTACCTTTAATTATAGTTTTGAATGTCATTTATACTATGATTTTAAATGTAATGTATAGTATAGGTTTTATGAGAGAGAAGGTAGAAGTTGAGAAGTCTATTGTAAGACAATTTAGAGAGATTGTATTCTCATTTGAAAAGAAGCAATGAAATAATAAAAGTTATATTTTCTGTTATGTATGCGTATATGCTTTTTGAAGCTTACTATTATGTAGTTAATATAGGTTCAAGTTGTGGCTGAGGTACAAATTTAGAATTATAAAAGAAGAAAGTTTATGTAATTAATATTGAGAAAAATGATCTAAACTTCAGTCCATCACATTTTTGAAAGAAGAGCATGCTTAATGATTCTTATTAAATTGAAGTAATGTACATATTTAAAGAAGAAAATTGAAACAATTTTCTATATGCGTAAATTTATTGCAGCCATCATCCACTTTTATATCTTTCTTATAATCCATCGTTTAGTGTTGATAAACCTATTAGCTAGCTAGCAGTTATGTTGATTTCCTGAGTTGTGCCTCATTTTCAACTACTACTTTTGACACAAAGCAAAGTTTTTGTTCATTTATCATTTTCTAACTCGAGCAGTAATACTTTTGAAGTCTATAGATTATGGTCGCATGGCTGAAATCCTGGTACAAAACGTTGGTTCTCTGGATGAATTTACTAGGATAACAACTATCACATGGGTAAGTGGTATTGCTATTCTTTGAATTGAGAGTAAATTATCTACTCATGTAATACTTTATGGTCAGGGTTGACGTAACTTTTTAGTGTTATTTAATTAGAAGTGTAGTTTAACCATATTAGGTTGTTAATTTATGTTATACCCTCAGGTGCTAAGGAACGAGGGTATGTTACTAGTTACAGGTTCAGGAAATTCAATTACTCTAAATTGAAACAAGTCACCAAAGATTTCGGTGAAGAGATTGAAAGGGGCGTTGGAGGTACAATGTATAAGGGTGTCTTGATAGATAATTGCATCTGCATAGCAAACCAAGGAGAAAATGAGTTTCTGAGTGAGGTAAGCATCATTGGAAATTTTAACTACATGACCTTAATATACATGTTCGGGTATATAGTGCATAGGGAAAGCATATTGTTGGTTTATGAGTACATAGAGAACGGTTCTTTAGCTTAGAACCTTTCATCGGGTTCAAATGCACTTGAATGGAGCAAAAGGTATAACATTGCTCTAGGGACCGCAATTAAAAGTATTTTAATAGCTTTAGAAGAAATTGAAACTTGCCAAAAAAAAAAAAGGTTAAGAATTAAAATTATTCAATCATATACTAACAATGTTTGTTAATTTAAAAACTATATATTGATATATTTATTCTATTAAATATTAAGATATTATTTCTCTTATTTTAGTTTCATTAACCTAGTTTTATATTATTTTTTTACTCTAGTAAAGGAATTTAACACGGGTATGTGAATAGGAAATCAAAGCATGCATGAATGGATACACTTGTCTGCTGTTAATTTCTATCCATATATGCTACTCATATATATTCCCATGCCAGCTACTCCTTTCGTTTTCTTTCCAACTATACAAAGGGAAATTAGGAAAAAATAGCCTCCTCTGTACATACATACCTATTCGTTCTATTTTCTAAATCCATTTAGTTGCATCAATAAATACAAATATTATTTCCAGTTTAACTATGATCAACCTAAACTACTATTATTTCTCACTTTTCATATACTTCCTCTGTATCAACTTCATCAAATGTGGAGCACACGATAGTTCAAATGGAAAGTGAGCTTGCAACTGTGAAAAATTAAATGCAAACTTTGTTGTATATATTGCTTCCAGAAAAGATATTTTGGAACATTTTGATGCAATGGAAGCTAATTTGGTACATGCATCCATCAATGAGGTATTAGTAGACTTAAATCTTTGTTGGTGTCTTCTTTTATTTTATAATTATAAACATTGAAAATTCTTAACTTCAAATTATGTATTATTTATTTCAGGCACTAAATGATGGAAATGGTACTCCATCACCTAATCAAGTAATAAGATCAATTGCATGAAGCAAAACTGATTAGGGATGAACAATTATGTTGGTTTTAATTTTAAATTATGTATAAACTTTTAAACAATTATGTGTGTTTTAATTTTAAATTATGTATAAACTTTTGAACAATTATGTGTGTTTTAATTTTCAATGCAATGAATGGATGCTTATAACTTTATATAGTATTTCATTTTATTAGTATTTTATATTTTTATTATGAAAATGTATTATGTTTAGTTTAATTATGCAAACCAGATTATAAAAAAAATGGTGGCTAAATTCCATTTATTTAGAATTAAAATTACGTTAGTTAAAACCGACATATTATTTTTACAATTTTATATAATACTGACAATTAAAAATGTCATATTATACCCTATATAATGGCATTGAAATCTTTTTCAATGAATTAAATTGCGACAGTTATGACTGACACTACTTACATATAAAATTTGTCACCTTAAACAAAGTGTTAAAGTGGCGAGTGTTGCGGCGAGTGTTGCGGCGAGTACCGTAAAACCACCACATTAAACTTTGTGGCGGCCAGTTCTATGGCAGTTTGAGAAACCGTCACATGCATATATTGTGGCGTTTATAAATGCCAGTTTATACGAAAATAACCGCCACTGTATACACCATTTTTTTTTGTAGTGGATGCACAACTAAATGAACCATTATGTCAAAAAAAGATGGAGGAAAAAACATCTCCAATTCACATAAGATAACAACAATTTCATCTTCAAGTTCATCAAATTTTAATGGATCAATGACTTTACAACATATGGAAGAGAAGAATGGGCACAAACAAGTTATGGTATGCCTAACATTTTTTGGTAAGATCCCACGAATACCTACCGACAACAATTGTTGCATCAAGATGTGACAACCATGAGAATTCAACCCAATTAACTTCAAATCTTGCATTGACACTAGGCTCTTCACATTTGAGGAATGTCCTTGTGGCACTTTCACACCCTTTAAACATTGACAAAAACTTTTTTTTTCATCTTTTGACATGATGTAACAAGCTGGAAGAAAATATGTGCACTTACCCATTTGTATCGGTGTCAACTCGCCTCGTATATTCATCTCAATCAAATCTAAACGAGCATTTAGACCATCCTTTGTCTTCCCGTTAATGTTAAGAAGTGTACCAATTAAACTATCACACACATTCTTCTCAACATGCATTACATCTATACAATGTTTAACTTCTAACATCGACTAGTACGGAAAATGAAAGAAGATTAATCTTTTCTTCCATATGTTTGTCACAAATGACTTATTTTTCGACTTACCAAAGGTGTGGTCTATGTTATTTATCTTTTTGTAAACCTCAACACCCATTAATGGAGTTGGTGGACTACTAGTCTCTTGATGTCCATTAAAGGTTGTTTTCAACCTCCGATAAGGATGATGACTTTTAAGAAACCTCCAATGTTGAATATATATTATCTTTCTTCTATTGGACATGCTTTATGACCCTTAACACTATACCCTGATAAGTTACCATATGCCGAAAAGTCATTGATGCTGCAAAATAACATGACATGCATCACGAAAGTTTCATTAGCAAATCCGTCAAATACTTCAACACCCTGATCCCACATTAATTTCAAATCATCAATTAGGGGACTTAGATAAACATCTATGTCATTTCCTGGTTGTCTTGGACCGGATATCATCATAGACAACATCATGTATTTTCGCTTCATGCACAATCCAGGACGTAAGTTATAAATAACTAGTAAAACAGACAATGAACTGTTATTCGTACTCATATTACCAAATTGATTCATTCCGTTTGTAGCTAAACCAAGTAGGATATTTCTTGATTCTTTACCAAACTCTGGAAACTCGTCATCAAATTTCTTCCATTGAATAGAATCAGCTGGATATTGGCACATGCCATCACATTTCCTCTCATTTACATGCCATCTAAGATTCTTAGCATCATTGCGTTTGCAAACAAATGTTTCATCCTTGGAATGATGGGAAGATACCACATAACCTTCATTAGGGGTCCATTCTTTTTTATCTCTTCAATAGTATCATCATCTTTGTGTTTCAACTTATAACGTGATAACCCACACCTTAGACAACTTTTCAACAATTCAAAATCTTTCCTGTATAATATACAATCATTAGGACATGCATGTATCTTTTTATACTCCATACCCATCGGACAGAGATTCCTTTTGGCCTCATAATTAGAATTAGGAAGAGTATTTCCCTTTGGAAGCATATCCTTCAACAACTGAAGCAATTTTGTGAAGCTTTTATCAGTCCATCCATTTATTGCCTTCAAATTCATCAATGTTAACACCGTTGACAACCATGTGAAGTTAGTTAATCCATAATACAATGGAGTCTCTGCATCGCTTAACATACTTCCATATCCATGCGCTTCTGCAAAAGACTAAGATCTCACATCCCGAATCATGTCCTCTAATCGATCATCATGTACTTTGCCATGTACTACATCATCTATAGTGCACCCCACATATTCTCCAGATACGAAAACACGTGGTAAATTTAATAATTTACCATGTCATGTCCAAGTTGTATAAGATCGAAGAAATCCATCACATAGAAGGTGTTCCCTAATTTTCTTAACATCCAATCTCCTTCCATTCAAACAATTAACGCACAAACACCTAAACTTTACTCCATCACGACCATTATTATTGACGTTACATTGCACAAATTGTATAAATTTTTCTACTCCTCTTTCGTAGTCATCATTTATGCGAACAGAGTTAATCCAATTTTGATCCAATATGTTTTGTAATGGTCATTCAGGTGTTTACTAATGAGCGTGAAATCTCATGTTTGTCGAGGGTCTAACACCTCCGAACTCAATACCAGCATGTATCAATTGTCGAGGGTCGAACACCCTCATAATCAATACCAACATGTATCAATTGCTAAGGGTTGAACACCCTCAAACTCAATACCAAAACGATAATTCTATTATAACCTAACAACTAACATAATATAAATTAATAATAAATACAAATTATAATAAATACTAAATATAAAAATTAAAAATAATTAAATTAATTATAAATACTAAATAATATAAATATATTTACAATCTAATAATTTAATAATTCTATTCTAACCTAAAAAGTAACATAATATAAATTTAAATTAAAAATAAAAATAAATACAAAATATACAAATTAATAACACTAAAAAAATATTAAAAAAAAAATTAAAACACCACCAACCTTGTGCGTGAAGGCAACGGTGGTGGTGAAGAACAGCAACGACGGCTAGCAGCAGCGAAGAACCAAAGGAGGCACTGAAAACAACCAATGAAGACAACGATGGTGGAAGGCAATGAAATAGTAGGCAATGAAAACCTTTACCAACAATGGAGAACAGAAATGAATAACAGAAACAAAAAAAAAGAAACAAATAAGCAATGGTGAGTGAATGACAGAGAGCTTGAAGATGAAGAAGAAGCAGAGAGAAGCAAAGAAGGAAGACGAAGCAGGAGAAGACAAAGGAAATACGAAAGTGTAACTAGTGCGCTATGAATTAGGGTAATTAAATGAGTGTAAAATAGCGGCTCTGAGGTAAATTCGTCGTTTTAGACCAAAGTGTTTGGCAGTAAAAGCGTTGTGAATGTATTATCGTAAATGCGCTTTTTGCACTAGTGAGCTAAAGCCTCTAAAAATAATGATTTAATCTAAGGTATGTGTTTCATTAAAGGTAAAAATATACTACATGGTTTAGCTGCTACTAAATCACTTATTTCTAGTGATTGTGTTCAATACCTTGAATTTTTAGTCTCCTTTCTACATACTAGTTTTCATGAGTAAATTAGTAACTACTAATAAAGTCTATCTATATTGTCCTCTGTTAGTTGGAAATAGGAAATAGAAAATTCCTTGTAAATTTAATTTGTCTATCTTTGTCACATCTAGATGTAATCTTGGGCATGGACTGATTATCTTCTAATCAAGTCCTTCTCAATTACTGTCCATAACCGTCGTCACTCATAAACTACGATTTTGGCTATTATCACAGTCTATGATGGGTCCATGTAACAAATAGTAGAAGACCCATAGGAGGGTATATATGACGCATACCCTTCTTTGGGTCTTATATATTTTTATTTCATGTACAATATAGATGACCATTCTGTTACTAACGTTCGCTTAAAGTTGTTTGATCGTCGTCTATAATTCAAAACTATAAACTACAGTTCTAAAATCGTTGCCTAAGAACTTTACAAATTGTTGTATAAAAGCATTTTTTACAGAAGTGCTTATAACACTCCTGAAATAATCAATTAAATGGTTTTATTGTATTTCCAAATACAAACAACAATAACATAATTGATTATCATTATATTTAATCAATTAGTCTTATCACAAATATTTTATAAATTGTTTTTATTGTTTTCTTAAGTTTAACAATTGTAAGTGCTATCAAACACTTTATAACATCTATTATGAAATCTTTTTTTAAAGTTATTATCTTAAGACAATTTGGTAACTTTATTGTAATTCTTTTTATTATAATTTTTTTTGAATATTAGCAATATCATCTCTTTCCAAACTTTATTGTGATTCTTTTACACTTAAGTTTGGTTTTCTCATGAAATAGATTTCTTCATTAAATTGTATCTCTTTGAGAGATTTTCGAAATGTTTAGTTCATATATTGTGTTACTACATCATGTACATGTAAAGTGTGATTTTAATATGAATTTATTAAGATAGTGAAAACAATTTTTTTCAAAATTTTGAACTAATCTAAAATCTCGTATCATCTTTGTATCCCTTATTGCTTATATTTACATTCATGTTATATTTCTTGATTTTGGTTAAACCATATTCTTCTAAATTGATAGTTTCAAGAAAAGGTTTTTAAAAATCTATTAGTATTTCAAGAAAATTTTAAGAGAACAATTCACTCATTATTTTGCACAACATGGTCTTATAAATGGTTTTCTTTATAGCTATTGTCCACATATATAATCAAACATTTTCTCAAGATGCTTCTATTAATAGAACCCTTTATTTAGAAGAGAAAGAAATTTTTTCCTAAATCCATCGATAAGGAAGTTAAGGATGAATAGGTGAATCTATCATTGCTTAACTTGTAGTTTTAGCTTTGAAAGTTTTGGTGAATGAATATGCTATATAAATTAGATGTTTATTTTGTTAACACATTTTCTGTTTATAGGTCATCCTTTAGCTTTAGACACTGATGACTTTGTTATTTTTTTTAACACAATTTGTTTTAGCTTTACTTATTTGTTTAGATAGGATTTTGAACACTGTTTCCATTGATTTAAGAATGAAAATGGTCTTATTAAAAATCCAGTGCATGATAACCATGAATCCTAACAAATGATAAATCCAAAATGGATCATAATAAGGTGAAAGTCACTTAAAAAGGATAGCAAAAAAAATGATATTATATTTTACAATTTTTTGGTTGGTTGCCAAATTAAGTTTTTATATGATTTTTATTTTGTTTATGACCATTTTTATTCAAATATTAGTTAAATTTCCTGACTTTTATGTAAGAGAATTTACTGAAACAAATTTCATGTCTTTGAATTTTTTAAAAATGGTTTAAAATTATTTTAAAATTAAAAATCATCATTGTTTTTGGAAGGGTAATAGAGACACGGAACTGAAAAACAAAAAACTAAAAAAAAATGTAAAAGATAAACCAAATTTTCTTCATGGAATACCTAATTTTTTTTCTTTATATACCTAAAGTTAATACTTATTTTCGAAATTCACATTTAATATTTAATTTTTAAAATTATATATATATATAAGTATTAATCATTAATATCTCTGGATAAAGTTGTTCACTCCTCTGAACCCAAAAACCTTAGTTTTCTCTCTCCTCAGAGGGCTAAATCACGTACAGATTCTAAAGCACAATTCCAATTGATAGTCATCATGTGGAAGTTTCCTCAGAAGGCTGAATCTCTTGGGGATGTTAAAACACTATCATTGGTCCTGCAAAATCATTTTTCCTCTCTTGATGGTTTGGAAACTACAGATGTTGTTTCAAAATTTTGGGTTGATCCTAATGAGATGGAGGAGGATGCTAGTGATACTGGGGAGGAAATAGTTTGCACTAAAAGAAAATTAGGGAGACCACCTAAGGGGACTGGTAAATCCAAAAAAACTGCAAATGTAGTTCTCTCTACAACGTCAGAATGAAGGTCTCCTCATTTTTTCTAGAAGGTTAGAGGACTAGGAAACCAAAAAAATGTGGAGATGTTGATTAGTTTACTTAAACTATATAAATCCCTCCTGATTTTTCTTGTTGAACCTATGATGTCGTACACTGATGCTTTCGACGTCCTTTTCAAATCTGTTAATATGCATTGGGTGGCTACGTATCCTATTGTTAATAAAACTGCTAAGCTTTGGTGTTTGTCGATTCCTAATCTTGTCCAAAATTTCTTGGTCAATGATAAGTTTATTTCTGTAACTTGTCTTTTGTATGATAAATATTTTAGCTTTGCAGGTGTTTAAGGTGTTAACACATACTTGGCTAAACGGTCTTTGTGGAGGGATCTTAGTTCCTTCAAAGGGCCTTGGTGTATTCTGGGAGATTTTAATGTTGTGCTCTTGGAAGATGATTATAGGGGGTGGCTCCTAATCAGGTTTCTAGTAATGAATTCCTTGATTGGATTAATACTAATGATCATTCTTGTATGCCTTTTACTGGATCTTGTTATACTTGGTGTAATGGAAGGAAATGGTTGCATAGAATTCATAGAAGACTAGATACGACTTTATGTAATGGAGTGTATCTGGATGAATGAGATTATTGTACTTACCAGGTTCTTGTTAAAAATTATTTTAATCATTCCCCTATTCTTGCTAGTCTTGCTAGTAATTCTTTTAGGAAGGTTAGCATTTTTCGTTTCTTTTTTATGTGGCTTAAGGACACTTCATGTTTGAATCTTATTCATGATTCTTAGGCTAATAAGGTTGTTGGTTGTCCTATGTTTATTTTGCAACATTAGTTAAAAAGGTTGAAAATTGAGCTCCAAGACTGAAATAAAAATTCTTTTGGTAATGTTCACAATGCAGTTCTTCTTAAGTAAGGTCTAATCCTTGGTATTAAACAAAACTTAGAGACTGTTAGTTTGTCTGGTATTGATAGGCTTCTCTGTCAAGAAAAGATTGCTAAAGAAGAGCTTGATCATGCTCTTCACTGTCAATATTTGTTTTGAAAAGAAAGGGCTACGATATTATGGTTCAAAGATGAAGATCGAAATACGACTTTTTTCTATGTTGTTGTCAAAAGGAAATAATTCTAGTAGGATTCATCGTCTACGGATTGATAATGAGGTTACTAAGGATCCTAAACCCATTTAGGATCATATTTTGGACTTTCATAAAAATCTTTATGTTCAGTCTCTTTTTAATGTTCTGGATACAAGTAATATAGAGGGTTTTATTGGTTCTTATATTCCTGAGCTAGTTTCCTCTGAGGAAAATATGATGTTGATTAAATGTTCTGATTTTTTGGAAATCAAGACTATTGTTTTTAATCTTAATGGTAGTGCTCCAGATCCTGATGGTTTTGGTGGTGTTTTCTATCATTCTTGCAAGGACATTATTAGGAGAGATGTTTGCAATGTTGTTCAACAGTTTTTTAAACAAAATTGGGTTCTCCCTGGATTGAACAGTAATATGGTATCTCTTATTCTTAAGATTCAGGGTGTTGACTCAATTAAAGATTACATACTAATTACTGTTGCTAATTTCAAATTTAAGATTATTTCCAAGATATTGACGAAAAGGCTTGCACTTGTGGTTGCTAGCATCATTTCTCCTAATAAATATGGGTTTGTGCAGGGTAGACAGATTAAGGATTGCATTGGTATTGCTTCTGAAGCTATTATCATGCTTTCTAAAAAGGTTAGAGGAGGTAATGTGGCTTACAAAGTTGATATTCATAAAGCCTTTGACACTTTGAGTTGGAAGTTTTTATTATTAGTTTTAACACGCTTTGGTTTTCACCCCTCGTTTGTTGGTTTGATTAGTACAATTCTTCATTCAGCTATGCTTTCTATCAAAATAAATGGTAGTTTGGCAGGTTTTTTTTCCTTACAGTAGAAGTGTCAGACAAGGTGATCCTTTATCTCCTTTACTTTTTTGTCTTTCAGAGGAAGTTCTTAGTAGAGGTATCTCTAAGCTTGTGAATGATAAGAAAAGTTTACATATGGCTAGTCTGCAAGGTTATCTCACTTCCACTTATATTTTATATGCTGATGACATATTTGTTTTTTGTAGTGGGGATATTAGTCTCTTAGAATTTTGAGTATTTTTCTTAAAACACGTGGTGATTTTTCTGTTCAATATGTTAATAACTCTAAAAGTAGTTTTTTCACCATGGATAATTCTGTAAGATTTGTCACCAAAATTCAACATATTCTTTCTTGTAGTCATGGTTGTTTGCCTTTCAATTATTTAAGAGTGTCTATCTTTGTTGGTGCTCCAAAGTGTTGATTTCTTCAACCTTTGGCTGATAGACTCAAATTGAAGCTAGCATCTTGGAAAGGTAAATCTCTAAGCAAGATGGGTCGAATTCAGTTGGTCAATACGATGATTACTGGATTTCTAGCTTATAACTTTAATATGTATAAATGGTCTATTTCACTTCTTAACCAAGTTAAGCAGTGGTGTCAAAATTTTATTTGGACTGAGGATATTCTGAAAAAAGGCATAGTCACTATGAATTGAAATACGATTTTTTCTACTCTTGAGAATGGAGGTTTGAAGATTATTAATCTTCGTCATGAAAATAATGCATATATTTTTAAGCTTGCTTGAAATTTTTCTTATAGCAACAAGCCTTGGTCTTTGCTTTTGAAAGTCAGAGTTCTTAAATCAAAATACGAGTTTAGAATGGTTTATAGATCATCATCTCTTTGGCCTAGAATTAAGCAGCTTTATTCTACTATACTTGATAATACTTCTTAGACTGTTGGTACAAGTTCTTTTATTATTTTATGAAATGATAAATGGTGTTCTACTACTTCTTTAGCAAATATTGCAGGGTTATCTATGGTGTTAGCATTCCGGATACAGTCTCTCAATTTTGGACAAATTGTGATTGGAATATTCCTTTATCCTTACAGCAGATGCCTCATTTTTTAATCATATCATGGTTAGAGAGGAACAAGATATTCCTAATTGGATTCTAGATGAGTCTAGTCGTTTCACTCTTAAATCGTCTAGGAAATTTTTCTTGGAATCAGAAGTTCCCTGTGGTTAGGGTAAATTCATTTGTTCTTCATCTATTTTGCCTTCCAAAACTCTAATACAGATCAACATATTCAGAATAAAGGTTTGCATATATGTTATATGTGTACGCTTGGTAAAAAACATGAGAAATATATTCAACATTTATTTTTTGAATGTTCTAATGCTTTGCATATTTGGAGTTGGGTTCGACAAATCTTTCTTACTTCTCATTTCTCTAATAAGGATGATCTTCTTTCTTTTATTAAGATTGATGATAGTCCTTTGGTTAAATTGATTAAGCTTGTTGTGATAACTTTTTCTCTTTGGATGATATGGCGTATGAGGAATTATGTTAGATTTTAGGATAAGATTGAGGTGCTTAGGGCTATTTCGGTAATTAAAAAATTAATTTGTCTAGTGGAAAAATTTGTCTAAAGCTTCAAGGAAGAATGATATATGTTGGATTTCAATGAGATTAAGTTTATTGGTATTAATACTCGTAGTGGTAAAGTTATTCGTCCTCTTTCTGTTAGATGAGAGTTTCCTTCACCAGGTTGGGTTAAAATTAATACTGACGAGACTGCTAGGGGGTATCTTGGTCTTGCTACTTGTGGAGGTATTTTTCGTAGGAGTATGGGGGAATTTATTGGTGTTTTCTCGTTTCTTGAAGTTCAGATGACTATGGTTGTTGAGTTTTATGGAGTTATACATGCTATGGAGGAAGCTCAAAAGATAGGGCTTACTAATGTTTGGCTTGAATGTGATTCTGCCTTGGTTTGTGCTGCATTTACTACTAGGACTAATGTTTTGTGGATGTTTTGTAATCGATGGAATACTTGTCTTAATTACTGTAGGAAAACCAGGTTTAGGGTTACTCATATTTTTCGTGAAGGGAATGTGTGTGCGGATTAGTTGTCTAATTTAGGATTTATTCATAGAGAATCATTTTATTGGTATAATAGACTTCCATCTAGTCTATTCTTAGAATTCTTTATGAATAGGTATAGTCTACATATGTATCGTTTTTGTTAACATGAGTTTTGATCTAGTCCTTCCATATTTTTGTATTTTATTTCTTTTTTCTTTTTTTTTTAATAATACTTTTTTCATGTGATAACAGATGATTCTTGTTACTTAAGGTGTCAGCGTAACTGAGATGTCAAGTTGTATGGTGATGCTTAACATGAAAGCTTTTATAAAAAGAAAATATAAAAAAGAATTAAAAAAACGAATCATGTAAAAGAAAACAATTTATGAATACTAATAAAGCACTTTATGATTTTTCAAAACAAAATGTATAAAAATGTAAAATTATGAAGCAAAATAGGTGATCAATTTGTTAGAAGACCATATCTTCGATCTGAATATTTGTAAAGACATTTTGGTATTCAAATTACTCAAATTAAATGTAGTTAGGTTCAAGTTACGAATTAAAGATTCAAATATTCATTATTTTTTATCTTAAAAATATTCATTTATTTATATTTTTACCATGGATCCTTTTTCTATGGAAGAGATTTTTCTAGGTACATTCTCCTAATCACGTTTTTAAGGAGTATTTATCCATTAATTCATCACAAATTTAACTTATCAGAGTTAGAGACCGAATAATCTTGACTAACACTTCCAAAATTTAAATTATAAAGTTTCTAAAATATGGAATTAAAATAATAGAAGAAGGTCCAAAATTAGGAATACAATCTAAAAGAGACAAAAGTTATAAATTAATATTTTTCTTATTCAACAATTAGAATTGAAAACTTTCTCTACCAACAAAATTTTACAAAAACTCACAACTCTCACGTGGTTTGAGTCAAAGATCATGCTTTTTCTTCACGGGTCTTGTTGGAATTATGATTTATTATTTTATTTAAATTATTTAATCAAATCAAATCAAATTTCAAACTTTGACTGTGCTGGTGCACGCACTTCATCGGAAATAGTGCATTGTATAAATAACAACACAGCTTATTATATACAAAAAATACTTTCATATTTTACCCTTTTTATTCATTTTCTTTTTGCTGTAAAGTTTTTTTTTTGTAAAAAATAACTTTAAAATAATTTGTCATTCAAAAATTTAAATAAAGGGTCTAGTTTGAATTATGTAAATACATTTAAAAAAGGAAAACAATAAAAATAATTAATTATTTTCATGGAGATTATTATTAAATGAAATTGATAAGAAAATGTTTCACTTATTTCACCATCCAAATCTTTAATATTATTATTTTTTTGGCTTGTTTAGGATTTAAGGTATAATAATTGAAATAAATATAGGTATCCCTAAAATGGTCCAAGTTAGAGTCTCAATGTTAGATCACAAATACTAGAAGTAAAATTAAAAAAAAATATATAAACTTAAAATCTAATTCAAATTTATAAAA